>Ga0180438_10000137_pt1 | contig 153100 bp, 234 predicted proteins | sample SS_ome_12_FD_132455 | JGI IMG/M metagenome (GOLD analysis project Ga0180438, IMG submission 132455) | Hypersaline lake sediment archaeal communities from the Salton Sea, California, USA - SS_3_D_2 metaG | ecosystem: Environmental > Aquatic > Non-marine Saline and Alkaline > Hypersaline >... | reverse complement strand
GTAGATGATCTCGTCCATGCTGCCCGTCTCCTTGGTTGTTCCTCAGGGTGCCGCTGTGGGGGCTTTCTCCTGGGGTGGTGTGCGGCCGTCGAGTGCGTCTCTCCAGGTGCTCTGGTCGTCCTCATTGAGGACCCCGACGTCGGTTTTCAGTGCTTCGATCAGCATGTCTCCGAAGCGTTCTACGCCTTCCTTGATTGCCTTCATGATGGGGATCATCTCCTTCGAGATGAACGCCATGGTGCGCTTGTAGCCTACCCGGACGCCCTTGGTAGGGGCTCCGAGCACGGTGAGGAAGTTCTCCATGTCTTTGCGGGACGCTGTGGAGGTGCCCAGCAGGCGCACGACTACCATGGAAGGGTCGTTCTTGTGCGGGACGATGCTGATCTTTTTCCGGGTCTTGAGGAAGCGCTTGATGTCTCCCTTTGGGCCCTTCTTCCCCCAGGTCTTCTTGACGAAGACTTCCATGGCCTTCTTTTCGGATGCCGTGAGTCCCTTGTAGTCGAGCCCGGAGTAGCGGCGAGTGGCCTTGGGCTTGGTGCCGGATTTCGCTTCGGGTTCATCGTCTTTCGGAATCTCGAGGGACTTGAAGCGTCCGAGAGGCTTGATGTCCTTGACCTTGTTCTGTTTACCCCTCTTTCGGCCCTCTTTCTGCTTCACCTCGGCGGCTCTCATGATGTCGGCCCAATCGTAGGCCTCTTCGATGCCTCCCAGGATCCCTTCGGTAATCTCGGTGTGCTTATCCATCCTCTTTTTCCTCCGCTTCCACCTTTGTGTCTGGTGAGGTTCCCAGGAAGGCCGCTGCTCGACTCTTCCAGGCTGATGCGATGTGTTCTGCTGTGTTACCTCCGGTCAAGAGGCTGGCGAGACCGAGCACGCCCCAGAGCGCATTGTCGGTCAGCTTATCGAAGTACGCCAATAGAACCAAGACAGCGAGCCCCAGGATGAACGCGATCAGCTTCCTGCCGCCCAGCTTGGTCCAGATGTTGTTGAAGGTGTCCATGTTGGCCATGTCGGTCTCCGTCAGGCTGCGAGGGCGGTGTCTTCCACGGGGTGGTTTTCGAACCACTTACGCATGCGGGAGCGCGGCCAGGGCCAGCCGTAGCTCCACAGGGCGTCCACGCAGCTCTCGATGTTTCTGCCGTAGAGGCGGTTTACCTGGTAGGCTTCGCGCTCCCAGTAGAAACGGAACCAGGCCAAGCCTAGCGGCAGGAACACGAGGAGGTAGGTGAACTGGTAGAGGAGCCACCATTTCTTGTATTGGAGCACGTGGACGAACTCGTGCTCGAGGGTGCTGGCGTGTCGCCGCACGTGGGTGTCGCTGTTGATGTCGAAGTCGCCCCAGGATTCTCGGTAGTAGATCTTTTTCCCGACGGTGGTCGTGTAGCGGTCCATGAAATCCCGGTTGATCCAGGTCCAGTACAGGAACCACGCACAGGCGCGCATGAGCCAGGAGGCTTTTTTCGGAAGGATCTGGACCTTGTGCTCGCGCACGAAGGCTCTGATTTCGTCGGGGGTGCGCTTTCGCATGTCGGCTCCGTGATCGCTCAGGCGCTCTGCAGCTCAGGGAATTCGAAGTTTGAATTGTCGAACTCCCTCTTTGCCTTCCGTTCGTCCTGTTCCAGCTGGGAGTCTGGAACGCCGAGCATGCGCCGTGCACGTCTCAAGTGTTCGAGGGCGTCTTCGGACAGCTTGCGCGGCTTGGACATACCTTCTTCCTCACGGGAGGGCGCCATGGGAGGCTCCTTCAGCTTTTGAGTTGGATGATGAGACTGATCAGAGCCACGAGGAAGGTGATGGTGCCGCCGATCCAGGCGGCGAGGACCGTTGCTTTGCTGCCGATGCGAGCTGCTGAATGTGTGCTTGATTTTGTCCTGGTTTCCTGGCATACGCGCTGTTGCTCCTCCATGCGCGTCTCCAGGATGGCTACTTTCGATTGCATCGAGCACGAACCCCGGAACAACATCTGTTCGAGTCCGTCCAGCTGTTGTCTATGTGAGTCCTGCAGCACTGAGAGCTCCCGAAGAGCTAGACCGAGTTTGTGATAGGCCTCAGTCATTTCTCGCAACAGTTCACGGTCGCGGTCATTCATCATCGACACCTCCCCGGGCGCCTTCGCTCATTATGGACAGCGAGGCGGCATTTCGACAACCCGCAAAACCAAAAGGGCGGGTGCAGTAGGATCTAGATAAGGATGCCCTCATCATCTCCAGGGACATCCTGTTCATTTTTTGAACTGTACAACCCCGTCTGCTCTGACTCGGTCGCTTCGTGGTTTCGGGGGCGCTTCCTCGGCGGCTTTTTTCCGTGCCTCCCGCTCCATGTCCTTCAGGGGGGCTACCAAAGTGTCAACCATAGTCGTTTCACCCCGGAGAGCGGCGATCTCGGCCTTCAGCTCCTCGATTTCGATGGCCAGCAAGTCGAGCCGGGCGTCCTGGATGGCAGTTGAGTCTTCCGTTGCCGTCATGACTTCATCGAGCTCCTGGTCTTGCTTATCGACCTGGTCGACTTTCTTCTGGAGCTGGGCCTTCGTCTTCCCCTGTTCTTCTTCGGCCGCTTTGAGCTTCCTTTCGCTCTCTGCCAGGCGTTCCCTCATGTCGAGGGCGGTGTCGAATACCCACCAGGCCGCAGTGGACAGCAGGGAGAGCATGAAGGCGCAGGCCACGATGATGGCGACAATTTGGGCCGGCTTGGATCGGAAGGCGCGCGCAACAGTTCTGGTGGCCTCTTTGTGAATGGCTGCTCCGTTTCCTCCGTTTTCGTTTCTTCCACCTTGCTTTTGTTCGGTCGCCATGGGTCCCTCCCCAAGTCTTATGTCCCATAAAATTCTACCAGAGAGCCGCGTGTCGCACGACCGAAGCCCTATGCACTTGACGATTTGGCGCTGTCCTATTAGCTTCTGGGTAGTGGACTTTTCCGGGGCGTTGGCCCTTCTGGAGGACAAAATGAGCAGGGATTACACAATCGAATGCACGGATGCCCGGATGACGGTCCAGGGCGCGATCCCCATGGACGATCTCCATCGAATCGTGGAGTTCGCGAAAGCGTCCGGGTTCGAACGCTTTCTCGTCAACGACGGGCGGCTGATCTTCCGACGCGAGCGCGATGCTGACGGAGACCGTGCCGCGGAGACCTTGGCCCTTCACACCGGGCTCTCCCTTGAGATGGCTCAGAGTACCGTGGACCTCATAAAGGATTCAACGCCGGCTCCCTACAGCGTAGTACCGCTGAAAACGACGCTCGTATCCCATCCTCATCCTGATGTGACCCCGGAGGACCTGTCGGCTGGAGGGAGACCCGGGATCGTTCAGATGGATGTGGAGCAGGCGACACGTGAGAACTTCTGGAGGAAGCAGCGGGAGGCGGAGGATAGGGAGGCGCCGCACCGTTCGAGTCTCGAGGAGAGGATCGCCGGTTCCGCACCCATGCCGCCGGAGCCCGAGAAGTCCGAAGAACCCGAGCAGTCTGTGTAGTACGCGCTTGACACTTCCGTCAAGGTGCCTATACTAGGCTCCAAGGAGGTGCCCGATGGGCGGCGTATGGAGACGGTTGGAGATCGAGGGAGAGCGCAAGACGCTCCACGAGTGGTCGAAGGATCCGCGGTGTGAGATCGGCTACAAACGCTTGCGGACGCGCCTCAAGAGCGGCAACTATAGGATCCGGGGGAGGCATCGATTCGATCCTGCCATCTTGCGGGCTCCGTCCCCACGGAAACGCGAGGAGCGCCCCCTGACCAAGCCGCGCCGATTCTACGAGTACGAGGGGGACCGGATGACCCTGGCAGAGTGGGCGAGGGACCCGCGCTGTGGAGTGGCCCGGACGACCCTGATCCATAGGATGAAGAAAGGATGGCCTTTCGAGAGAGCTCTTCTGACTCCGTCCCTGATACCGCCGAGGGACCCCGTGTAGAAGGCTCGTCTCTGCTGTGCCCGAGCTGCTGCACACGGACCGTCTTCAGCTTCCATACGAATGACTCGGATGGAGGGGGCGATACCATGCAGCTGCGTTGTCCCGAGTGCAACGTGCCCGCTGGGACAGGTGTCCCCCAGGGGTCGACACCCGAAGACCTCCAGGAGCTCGGACAGGAGCTCTACAAGCTTCTCTGTGCGACAATGGAGGGGCTCAAGAACAAGGGCGGAGAGGCTCAAGAACAAGGGCTCTTGACAATCCTGCTTTGACCTGATAGCGTCCTGATCGGCTGTCACGAGGAGGTTCTACGTGGGCATCAAGTACGTGTACGTTTCTGGCCCCATCCAGGGGGACGGGGATACTCCGCGGGAGATCAACTGCCGCGAGGCGATGTTGGTGGGCGAGCGGATCTTCATGGAACTGAACGTGATCCCGTTCGTGCCCCACACGGGCATTCTGTGGAACATGGTCACACCCATGCCCGAGAAGTACTGGGTGGAATGGTCCTACGAGTGGGTGGAGCGTTGCGATGCTGTGCTCCGGATCGGAGGCTACTCCGCGGGTGGTTCTGGTGAGGTGGAACGGGCCAAGGAACTCGGGATCCCCGTGTTTTTCAGTTTCGGAGAGCTGAAGCGGGCCCTCGAAGCCGAGGTCGAAGGTGGATCGGACGATCCGCCGGCGGAGCAGGTGCCCCCCATAATCGAAAAGCTCCAGCGTCTTTTCTACGAGTTTCTGGAAGGGTCTGTTACGGAGTTCGCGAAAAATCTCCACGGGATCGATTTCCGAGGGCTCGGGGAGCCTTTTGAGAAGCTTCCCCGGCGGGACTTGGTGATGCTCGAGGAGTGGGCCGAGCGCGCTTTCGAGTGCGTGATGGGCGGAGATCCAGACAAGGAGCCGCCCCGCTTGCAGCCGTTGATACTACGGTGCTGGAAGTGCGGTGCCTCCCTGGGAGTCGTAGGGGTGTCCGAGGGCTTTCGCGTGCAGTGTCTGCGTGGATGTGTGGATGTGCATCACAGGGACTATATGGCCCGGTGCCTCGGCGGGGCTGCCCTCGGTCCTATCAAAGGAGACGGACGTGGATGAACAAAGCGGTGTCTGGGTGCAGCAGACCAAAGAGGGGAAGGCGGTATTCTCGGTGATGGCTACCGAGGACGGCGGCACGCTCCGGGTGGGCTATACCACCGTGGAGCCCCGCTCGGACTGGGCCGATGAAGTGAAAGGCGACATGGAGGCCTTCGCCAGACACCCCGTGAGGTGGGCTGAAGTATCCTATGAAGAGTTCTTCATGGCGGTTTTCATGTTCCTCCCGGGTGCGGTCGACGTCCTGTGGTTGGACGGTGATCCGCTACCGCTCACGGAAGCCGGCCTCGGATACGCTTCTGGCCGGAACCCGGGGCTGTGGGAGATGAGCGAGGGGAGTCCCAACGTCTGGGGGAGAACCATACTCGAGCGCGTTCTGAGGGGGCTCCAGGACGAAGAGCTCAAGGCCACGTTCCGAGCTGAGTTCCAAGCCGGGCTTGACGCGGCTTACTCCGGGCCAAGGCTGGAGGTGAATTGATGCTTGGGCGGCTGGCTACGTTGGAGGTGTCGTGTTCATTCTGAGAGACCAAGACGGCGACATCCACACCGTTGGGGGAAACGAGACCCTGGCGACAATTTGGGATGGAGACGCCTACTACATTCTCAGGGTGTCGCTGCAAGGGGAGAGTGATAACGGTGTCATCGTGTTTCGGGGGACTCGTGGGGAGGCTCAAGTGGCGATGGAGCTCGTGTGGGAAAAGCTCACGTGTGATGTGTCCGTTTTCGAGCCAGGTCGGCGCCCACCGCCTCCCGTGGTAGACTTCACCGAGCACCGTACAGAGCTCTGGGAGCAAACACAGGAACCGAAGAAGAGTACGCACCTAAAGGTGGTACCTCTTCGGAAAGGGGACGGCGATGAGTGACGAAGAGAGAGACGGCCAGGAAGAGGTCGAAGAGAAGCCGGAGGCTTTTCAGCTGCCCATCCGTAGGGATGATGAGACTGACGAGGAGCAGCAGATTCGGCTCTCCGCCCGGCTCGAGTTCGCGGGGACCTACGCGGAAGAGGTCCAGAAAATCACCGAGCGCCTTGTCCCGGAGGACTACCACCTTGAGCACTGCGCTTCGATCTTCATGGCGCTCTGTGCCGAGATGTGCTTCTGGCAGAGCATGTTCTTGGCAGAGGGCGGCACCCCCAAAGAGATGAACGCCCTGCTGCTCTTCGCGAAGAAGAAGGGGCAGGACCACTTCACCTCGTTCCTGCAGGGGATGGAGGGGGAGATCAAGGTCCAGGAGCTCCGCAACACCATCCAGAGGAACTGACCATGCCCCTGCTGAAGCATCCTGACCAGTGCGTCGCGATCATACGGGACAACGAGGCCGAGATAGGGAAGCGCCTGGAAGAGAAGGTGCAGGCTTTCGTGGCCGAGCACAAGGGCATCCCGACCAAGAGGTGGATGTCGGCCGCGGGCTTCGACATCATGATGGATGTTATCTTCGAAGAGGTCTGTCCCGAGCCCACTGTGGGGGAGCTGGAAGCCCATCACCACACGAAGGTGCTTCTGTCGACCATGTTCGGCGATCTATTCCGCCAGTTGATGAACGTTCAGGTGATCGAGGTGAAGGACGGGAAGGACGATGTGAAGGCCCGCTTCGTTCTCCATCCACCAGAGGGTGAGCGGTGAGGAACTACGCCGAGATGGAGCTCTTCACGCTGAGGGCGCTGGCGCAGCTCGAATGGGCCGAGAGGGTGGTGAGGTACATCCCAGACCTGAAGCAGGGCTGGATCCGGTGCCACGAAGTGGCGAGAATCGTGCGCAACTGTCTGGACCCGAACCGGGACATGCTTGTGAAAGATGGTTGTTTCGGGATTGTCGACCACAGTTGGCTGGTGATCGCGGACGGAGACCACAGGTTCATCCTGGACCCTTACGCCATCGGGAGACTCCCCCAGGTCCAGCTCATCGATCCTTTTGTCCCAGGGGTGCTGAGCCGGATGTACCGGGCCGGGCGCGAGCGGAACGACATCAACGAGCGCCTCGTGGAAGAGGCCACGCGAACGGTGCGGCGCTCTCTTACGGGCTGCAAGATTGGGGTATACGCACATGGAGACTAAGCCCTTCCTCAAGAAGATGCTCCTCGTGGGGCATGATGAACTCTACGAGACATGCATGGCGTTGCAGGTCCACCTGGAGGAGCTGCAGGCACTCCTGGGTGAGCTGGACGACGCCGTGATCCCGGATGTGGGCCGGCTGGAAGCGACCATGGCTGTGCTGGGTGATTCCATGTCGGCTCTGGTGAACAGCGTCGCCGAGAACGCTTCGTGATGTGGGTCAATGGCACGGCGACCTTGGGCACCCTGGTTGTCAGAATCCACAGCGACGGTCGTACAGAGACGGTTTTCCACCGGGACAGAGGGACCGGCTACGGAGCCTTCCATCCGCTGGTGTACGGGCGCTCTGCACCTCCCCCGTTCAAACTCAGGCACTTACCGAAAGGGCTTACGTCAAAGCACGATACGTTGCGCTGGTTGCATCGTAGAGAACGACGGCGCCAGACCAGGAGACCGCAGGACGCAGGGAGGTGGAGGTGAAGCCGACTGTCGGACTAATAGTGCATTACTACAGGCGCGACTCCTTGAACCGGACGAGCTACGAGGGTCCTTTCGCGGCCCTGGTGATAGCCGTGGACAGGGAGGACCGAGTGGTTCTCCGGGTGTTTTTCCGGGGGCAGGACCTGACTACCGAGAACGTGGGCTTCGAAGAGAGCGTCGAAGAGCGGCTCGGGAAGGGTCCTGGGCGTTACGGGACCGCCTTTTGGTGTTGGCCCCCGAGGGTTGGATGAAGCCGTACATGGCCCTGAGAAGTACCTTCAAGGAGGTCTACAACCCAACAACCCTGGACACGGACGCAGTCGGGGGAATGCTCCGGGAGTTGTCCATCGAGCTGGGACGGGCAGCGGCTCAACTGGACTCCCGAGGGGTGCCCTGGGAAGTGATCGAACGGAACATCAAGACCTGGATGACCAAGGGCGTGGCCCTGGAAGCAGAGCTCGATAAAGCCTTGCGTGAGGAGTTCGGAGATGGCGAGGAAGCTGAAGATGAAGGTCATTGCGTCCACCCCGCAAGGTGAGGACGATCTCGTGCAAGAGCACCACCTGGAGGCCCTGGAGGGGGCCGTTCGGCGGCGGGTCTTTTACGTGGAGGTCGGCAACCGGCCCCCCATGGAAGCACACCAGCTCCTGCAGAACGTGAGGAAGCACTACAAGGGCACGGAGATCCCGGAGTTTGGTGAAGACTTTTTCGTTCCGATGAGAGACGGGAAGCCGCAGTGCAAGATCGAGTTCTGGGAAGAGGAGACCAATGAGTTCGAGGACCCGTTGGCCGACGACTGAGCCCTTCCGGTCAGGCGAGCCCCAAGCAGACGCTGAAGCAGCACAGCGTATCTACGACAACATCATGGAGCGCGTGAAACGGCGCTTCGAGGAGACGGATGATGCTGAAGAAAGAGGAGAAGCCCACCCCGGACGAGATCCGTAGGGACCTCCTGAAGCTCCTCATGGAGATGGGGAAGCCGGTCGAGGGCGATTTCGGGCTGGAAGACGAGCTCGTGAAGCTCTACCAGTTGCAGATGCACCGCTTGCGCATGTGCGTCCGCAGCGAGGTCAGTTTCACCCGGGTCCAGGCTCAGACGTTCAAGGAGATCGAGCTCTCGCTCAAGATCCTCAACGCTGTCCAGCGGGCCCGTCCGAAAGAGAAGGCATAGGAGTCTGACATGTCGGATGGATTCAGCGACGGCGGTTCCATGTCGGATGAAGAGTTCCGGCGGGAGTGGGACAAAACGATGGAACAGAGTCCGCGGGTACAGATCTCGAAACTCGAAGCCGAGGTCAAGCGCCTGAAGGGAGCCTTGCGTGCCTGGAACGTCTGGGCTCGGGGGCTCTTGGGGAAAGACGACGGGACCGGCCTGCGGGAGGGGGCGCTGCGGGAAGAGCTGGGCAATGCCTACGCCCGGAAGCTGAAAGAAGGCCCCCACGAGTGCGAGCACTGTGGCTTCCACGATCTGACCGCGCTGTCACGGGCAGACCCCTCCCTGGTGCACTTCTGCGACAGGGCGAACAGGGTCATCAGGGGCCTGGGGGAGCGCAAAGCGCCTTCGTGGTGCCCTCTCAACAGAGAGTCGACAGCATAGGAGGTCGCCATGCCGGTGAAAACCAAGAAAGACGGGGAAAAGCTCTTCTTCACGTTCGATGTCCTGGAAGCGGACAAGCCCCGGGATGTGAGTGGACGCATTTTCACACGGGAGTGTCTCGAGCAGGCCATCGAGAAATGGCAACCGAACATAGAGGCCCGGAAAGCGTTCGGTACGATCGGGCCTGTTGGGGGGCGGCTGAAGATGGAAAAAGTCGCGTTCGTGGTGGCGGACCTCCGCCTGGAGGAAGACGGTGTGGTCCGTTGTACTTCGGAGGTACTGGACACCCCGGATGGCAGGGCTCTCCGCCGTCAACTCGAAAGGACGCTGCCCGCCTACGACGAGGCCGGGTGCAAGTACGAAATACGTGCAGGACTCGACGGTTACGGGAGCGTCAAGGACGGAGTGGTCCAGGACGACTTCGCGGCGACCAACGTGTCTTTCGATGTGGCCCCGTTGCCGATCCTTCGAGCAGACGGCACGCCGAATCCGTTTCGGATGCAGGAGATGGAGCAGGCGGCGAGGGAACACCTCCGGGAGACGTTTGCGACGCTCGAGCACGACCAGTGGGCGCACTGGACACAGTGCATGCTGGACAGTCTTCGCGACGATATCGTAGCGAGTTTCCCGTTCTGTAGAGCTCACGAGCGCTCTGGTGGTTCGTATTCGGAGGACTTCGAAAAGCTCGACTGTGTTCTGCGCTGGCGGGAGCAAATCGACACCGACTACGTCGACCTGTCCGAAGAGGAGAAAGACTCGGATCGCGCGTGGGCAGATCGGGCGCTCTGGAGGGTGGACGAGTACCTCAAAGTGCGAAAAGGAGTCCGGGAGGTCGCGAAGCCGTCTCCGCCAGCGATGCAGCGGGCTTTTTCGATGGGTTGCTCGGTCGAGCCTCCTCCGCCCCCGAAGAACGTGGAGGCGTGGATAGCGCAGCCCACGCCGGCCGAAGTTGAGGAGCTGGAAGACAAGCTTCAGCGGAAGAGCCTGCGTCTGGACTTCGTGGACGCGCTGGCAGCCTACTGCGAGAACGACGAGTGCGAGTACCAGGGCATGATCGACGACCCGGATCCGGAGTGCGACTGCCGGTGGTGCACCGCTACGCGCCTGGTGCGGAGCACACCCGGCTACCCGGACCACAGGAGGCCTCGATGACCGAGAGGGACACGCTCTTGCAGTTCGCCAGGTGGATGTCCGAGTACGGGCTCATCAACGCCAACGACACCGCTCCCGAAGCCCTCGTCCAGGAGTACTTGCTCGACGGCAAGGACCTGGAAGAGGAGCACCACCCGGACCTGAGCGTGGGGCACTGGGGCGAAGACGTGAACCAGGCTCCCACGGCGCAGGACCCCCGGGGCGCTTTCCAGGAGGGGGTGCGGCGGGTCTACGACGAGGTTTGTGCTGCGGCGAAGCTGTCCATGCCGGGAACGGAAGTCTGCTACGCTCTCACGAAAGTGGGGGATGAGCTGAGGGACCTCTTCATCGACGAGGGCTGAACCATGAAGCGGCCGCGGAAGGCTTTGTTCAGAGAAGCTGCGATCGTGCTCTTCTTCTACGGTTTGATCATCGTGGGCATTTTCGCGCTCCGGTTCTACGTCGTCACCTGTGCTCCGTGAGGACGCTGTGGAGGACTGGTACTTATATGTTTTATTGTGCCGGGACGGAACCTACTACGCCGGGGTGAGCACTGATCCCATCCGACGCACAGAGGCTCACAACACAGCCAAGCGGGGCGCGAAGTACACCCGCTCGAGGCGCCCCGTGAAGCTGGTGTGGTCGCAGAAGTGTGGGACGAAGAGTGAAGCGCTACGATCCGAGTACGCTTTCAAACGGCTCCCCAGAGCCGAGAAGCAGCGGATCATCCGAGGGCTGCCGACCCCGTGGACGTACCGGACGCCTCCGAAGCTCCCCCGAAGGCCCATCAAGATCGACATGGCGGACGTGGTCGAGATAGCCCAGCGCGCCCGCTGCAGCATGGACTGGGCACACTACGCCTACCAGGTGCACGAGAAAGAGGTCCTGGAAGCGGTGCTGTGGTTGAAAGACCGGAACCGTCGCAAGTTCCTCGGTATCATCGGAGTGGACCCGGAGAAGGAGGGGCAGTTTCTGCGGCTCAATGACTGCTGCCGCTGGCCTCTCTCGTTGAGCCGGGACGGCTTCGGGGAGTTCATCCGGGTGGACGGAGACCGTCCCCGGGCCCACCGAGCTTCCTATGAGATGTTTGTCGGGCGCCTCGAGAAGGGGCAGGTCGTCTACCACGCCTGTGGCAACACCTGGTGCGTCACCCCGAGACACTTGCGGGCCGGTACCTACAAGGAAGCCCTCGAGCAGCGCGTGAAGAACCGACGCAACGCCTCCGGGGAGCGTCACGGCCGGGCGAAGCTCACCTGGGACGACGTGGACGAGATCCGACGCTGCCACAAGGAGGGGATGCTCATCAGCAACCTCGCCCTGGCCTTCGGCGTCAACTGGACGACCGTGTCGAACGTAGTGAAAATGCGCACTTGGAAGAGAAAGCGGTGAAGAGCGATCTTTTTCATTTTCCCGTTGACACTCGCGTCGGAAGGCGTATACTTAGCCTCAGTTGACGCGGCGAACACTCCAACGGAGGGGAGACACACCATGAACGCTACTACCGACACCACCATCGTCGCCAATACCCGCAACAACGACGTCTACTGCGTCGCGGTCGCTATCATGAACGCGCACGAGGACCGCGTCAGCGTCACACACACCACCGTGCTGCACCTGCAGCGCGCCATCATGCTCCTGCGCACCAAGGGTGTCCGGGAGGGCTCCGAGGGCCGCCACGACGCGGCCAACCGGCTCCACGGCGACGCTGAGGCTCTCGATGCCCGTGTCCGGGCGTTCGCGCTCCAGGCGATTGCCGCGGGGGCCCGCAACCCCCACCTCATCGCTCAGGTGGCCCTCGGGTCCTGAGCTCTTCCACGCGCTTCGGCGCGTTCACCGTTCCAACGGAGGGGAACACGATGACCGACAACACCTACACACTCAACGCTTTCAACACCATCCTCACCGTCCGTCCGGCCCAGTTCCTGGGGAACGGCGACCTGCACGTCTGCAAGGTCGACGGCGGCGACCCCGAGCTGTGTCGGGTCTACCAGTCCCGCCCCGGGAACTCGTTCCCCGGGCCCAACGGGGAGTACCGTGCCCCGAACGGGTCTTTCCGCCTGGTGCCTTCGGCGGACAAGCCCCCGGTCGTGATCGGGCCCGACACCCCGATCGAGTTCGGGGAGATCATCCACATCGAATGGCCCTGACCGATGTCCGGTGCCCTGCGGCGCCGGCAGGAGACTGAGATGACGTGGGAACAGAAAGAGTGCTCGGCGTGCGGCGGTAACTGGTTCGAGTGTCAGTGCTCGAACATGGATGCACCCTACGGGTCCGGCGTGGACGAGATCGATGAGATCGCCGCGCAGGTCAAGGCTCTCCTCGAGAGCGATGCCCGCGGTGTGGCAACGCGCCCCTACATGGTGCCGATGCTCCACGCCCTGCTCGCACAGGCGCTCGGTGCCAAGGTGGATATGCCCGAGCCTGCCACCGAGCCGGAAGAGCCCGTGCACGAGTGCGCGTTCTGCAACGAGTCCGGTGTACGGCGGTGCCTCGACTGCAATGAGTGGATCTGCGACTGCTGCTCGGCTTCCCACATCGAGCTCGAGTGGGGGACCGGGGAGGAGTACTGCGGGGAGTGCGGCGCCGAGTACGAGGTCATTCCCGAAGACGAGGACTGGTGAGTCCCGTGATCGCAGGCTTCACAGGCACCCAGGCCTTCATGACGAGGGCCCAGGGAAAGCGCCTCAGAGAGCTCCTGGCGGCTCTCAGAATCGAGGCGCTCCATCATGGGGACTGTGTCGGCGCGGACGAACAAGCGCACGCTGTGGCCCGGGAACTGGACATCTCGGTGCTTCTGCATCCACCGTCCATCCCGAACAAGCGCGCCTTCTGCCGAGCAGACTACGAATATCCAGAGAAGCCCTACCTCGAGCGCAACAAGGACATCGTTCGGTGTTGCGACGTCCTCTTTGCCACTCCCAAGAGCTTCGCAGAAGAACTCCGTTCAGGTACCTGGGCCACCATCCGAGAAGCGCGGCGCCAGAAGAAGACGTGCTTCATCATCTGGCCGGACGGGCGCTCACAAGCTGCTTGACAATTCGTTTCCGACCGGATAGGCTGCCGAGGTCTGGATCGTCCGATCCAGGGGCGGTACACAACACGGAAGGAGGCGAAAGTGAGTGAGCACGTACCCGAAGAGATGCGCGACAGTTTCGATCGGGTGGTAGCCCTCATGAGGGGCGCCATGGAAGCGACCGAGGAGCTCGATGTTCGGGACCCTGTTGTGGCCGGGCCCATGATGGTCGAGATCGTGCGTTCGACCCTGCAGCTGGAGATGAATCGGAGGCAGTCCCAGGCGCTCGACATCACGGCGAACCTGACGCAGAAGATGTCAATCTTCGCAGACGAAGCGGCCCACCCGTCTCCCGATCCTGCCCTGAAAGCGGCAGAAGAAGTTCTGGACGTCTGAGGGTAGACGCCGATGCCTATTGATCTGCGTCGCATTAAGCAGGACGCCCTGGAAGGCGGAGACGATGACGCCGCCCGGATGTACTTCCATGAGCTCCGTCGTCGTGACAGCGACGACTACAACGGACTCGTCCAGGAGCTCCGTGAACAAGGACGGTGGGAACCCATCAAGCAGCACGCCCAGGAGCTCTATGAGGGCTCTCTGAGGGAGGGGGGTTCCGAGCTATCCGCCAGGGCGGCCGAGCTCTTCCTGCGGCTCAGAGCGCCTGCAAAGGGCACTGTGCACAAGCCTTCGATAGATCCCCCTCTTCGGGCCTGGTTCCCCGCCTGGGTGAAGGCCCGCTACGCGGTGGCGACCCGGGAGGACATCCGGTTCTTCGCTCCAGGGCTGCCGTATTCCAGCGGCATGAACCTGAGCGACTCCTTCTGCAACGGGTTCGTCCAGGGTTACGAGGCGGAGAGCCGAAAGCAGGCTGCCTACGGTTGCATTCGATCCGCCTGGCCTTACGGGCTGCGGGCCTCGGACATCGCCGTTCTCCTGGGGTGCACTCGGAAACAGGCCGATCGGGCAGCTCGCGCCTGGATCCCGTCGCCGCCCGGCTCCCTACCACCGTGGGAGCATTGGCGGGTGCTCCCCATGCACTGGAAGGACGAGGAGAGGAACGCCGATCGAATCGCATGGGCGTTGCATGACCGCTTCGTCTTCAACGGACATGACCGAGGGTCGTGGACAGGTGTGACGAACGTCTCGGGTCCCGAGGCGGACGCCTGGGTGTCGCATATCAAGAGGCTCGAGAAGAGCTTGCGGCAGTCGTTCTTTGTCACGGTGGCCAGCAAGTTCCGAGGCCTGATCCAGGGCCGATACAGGACGCAGCGCTTCGGGCCGGCATTCGACGTCAAGGCGCTGATGCAGCAGCTCGATGCCCACTCTATTTTCAGGCACGCCGTGCAGGCTCTGAGGCATAAGGAGACGGGATGTACGGGAGAGCCGCAGGTTTGGACGAAGAGCTTCTGAACGCCTTCCGGGAGAAGAAGGCTGGAGCCCTGGCCCGTCAGTTCTGTGAGTTCGTGGATGCGCTGGCGAAGGCGCCTCCAGGGTCGTTCAAGAAGGTCCGAAGCCGTTTGCAGCACATGGTGAACCAGATGAAAGGACGGGCACGGACACCGCTGGATGTAGCCGCCCTGAAGCTCACAGAGGCCGCGCTCGAGATGGTGTGGGCGAAGATGGGCGGACGCCCGAAGGTCACTGTGACTGTGCACCGAGACGGAGAAGACGAATGAGGAAGAGCCGGAGCCTGGTGAAGCATTTCTACGAGACGGCCAAGCACAAGGCCTGGGTGGCTTACTACCTGGGAGGCTTCGTGAAAGAGCTCCTTGTGCGGGCGGTCCTGCACGACCTGAGCAAGTTCATGCCGGATGAAGCAGACGGCTTCGCCCGTATCCTGCGTGTGCTCGAGGCAGTCCCCTACGGAAGCCCGATGTACAAGGAGGCTTTGAAAAGCCCTTGCATCGAGCTTCATTACCGGAGGAACAGCCACCACCCGGAGCACTACTACTTCAAGCCCGTGAAGCGCTGGTTCTTCGGGCTCCAGGGCATGTCCCTGGTCGATGTCGTGGAGATGTACTGCGACTGGCGGGCTGCGATCCGGCGGAGTCCGAACGGGGACCTCCACAAGAGCCTGGACATCAACGCGCAGCGCTTCGACTCCGATGAGAGGATCACCGTCTTCGAGACCCTCCGACGTCAGGCCGAGTACGATACCCGGAACGACATCAAGGCGCAGCTCGAGACCCTCCTGAAGCTGCTCGATCCGAGCGCCCTGCTCGAGCAGTTCGTCCGGGATAATATGGAAGATCGAAGCTCCGAGTTCATCGAGATCCGGGACGACCGAAAGCCCGGCGACGTCCCTCCGGGGAAGCTGGACATGAGACGAAATGTCCTGGAGAACGACGGCTGCTGCAACATCCCGCTCGACGAAGCTCGACAGCAGATCGAAGAGCGCTACAAGGACTACGAGACTATGGAATGGGCGCCCGAGCTCTCGGGTCCCTATAGCGACGATCCCGAAGTCGAAGCCGCGGTGAACTACTGCGACGGCTGCGGCGCGAAGACCTTCGAGAAGGACGCCCATCGAGTCACCGGGGACGCCCATCGAGTCACCGGGGACGTCGACATTTGGTCCGCTCACCCGGTGACTCTGTGCAGCGCCTGCTACGAGCTGTGGAAAGAGCGCAACGGCGTGGAGGACGAGGACTGATCGTGATCGAGTTCAAGGTCGAACCGGAGGTCCTGAAGTGCTACTGCGGGAGGCCGCTCGTGGCGGAGGGTGCGGTGCTCCATGTGGGGCAGCGCCTTTTCTGTGACTGTGGGCGGCGCTTTCGAACCCACTGCGACCGTTCTGGCTACCAGTGGTATGTTGTTCCGAGCTACTGGCCGCTGGGGATTGTTCGGCCCGAGTCCTGTCAGGCGACAACCAACGACGACTACATCATAGGGAGACGACAATGACACCGAAGCTTGACGGATACATGCCCGAGCCCATCAAGGCCGAGCACTGGACCAACGACGCGCTCAAGGCGAGCCTGCTGCTCGAGGTGGGTGGAGACCGGGCCTCGTGGTGGAGTGACCTCGGCTCTGCCGACCTGCGGCAGTACTGCAGTCCCATCCAGGACCAGCGGCGCCTCGGGTCGTGTGTAGCTCAGGCACTCGCGTTCTCGAACGAGCTCAAGCGGATCCAGGAACACGGACGGGATGCGCACAGGGACTTGTCGACGCTGCATCTGTACTTCATCGCCCGGGCCCGAATGGACCCGCCGAAGACGCAGCTCGACAGCGGTACCCACATCAGCGTGGCCTGTGACGCCCTACGCAAGATTGGGGTATGCCTCGAAGAGACCTGGCCTTACGACCCAGACAAGTTCAAGCACACGCCTCCGATGCGAGCCCTGCGCGAGGCGGCCCTTCACAAGATCTCGAGCCACCACCGGATCATCAGCTCCGGGCACGACCGGGTGAGTGATGTCCTGCTGCACCTCCACGCCGGCAACCCCGTGATCTACGGGACCGCGCTGAACAAGAACTTCTTCAACGTGGACAGGCACTCGGTCGTGGGGGCTTGTGAGGGTCGGATCGTCGGCCGCCACGCCATGACCATCGTGGGCTGGCTGCACGACCACAAGGGCGGCTGCTTCGTGATCGCGAACAGCTGGGGGAAGAACTGGGGGCACCGAGGCTTCTTCTACGCTTCCCCCGAGCACATCATGGACGAAGAGGCCAAGGACCTCTGGACCATCACCGGCGGCTTCGAGCCGTGGGCCCCTTCCCCTTGAATGCGCGAGGCCGTGGCGCGGTTGGAAGAGCCGTCATGAGCCAGAGGAAGAAAGGAGCCCGTGTGAAGCCTGTGATGCAGACGAAGTTCGGAGATCCGGAGGGGAACTGCTTCGAGGCTTCCATCGCGTCCTACCTGGGGATCCCCCTGGAAGACGTGCCTGTGATGGCGCCGATGCGGACGGACATGAATGTCTTCTGGGCCACTCTCCTCGAGTGGCTCCAGGAGCATCACGGGTTGTGCCTGGTCCGAGCCCCTTCGAAGGGTACGTGGGTGCCGCCCGGGGTCTACCACCTGATCGGAGGGCTGGGGCCCAGAGGGCTGCGGCACGCCGGGGTCGGGAAGGGCGGCGTCTTGGTTCACGATCCGCACCCCGAGGGAGGGGGCCTCTTGGAAGACTCCTACTGGTTCTTCGTGCCATCGGAGGGCGGCGAATGAGCCAGAGGAAGAAGGAGATCAGACGCCGCTTCCGGGAGGCCGTCTTGGAGAGAGACGGCTACCAGTGCCGCTTGTGCGGCTGGTTGGACAACAACTCGCTGGACTGGAAGCTTGACGCTCACCACATCACACCACGCACGGAGATGCCAGGGGGCGGCTACGTGCCGGAGAACGGCATTGCGCTGTGCCCACAGTGTCATGGCTATGCCGAGGACTGGCTGCGGGCGGAATTCAGGGGGCTGAGGAAAGTAGCCGAGGTGCGTTTCGACCTGCGTTACAGTCCGGGCAGCCTGTACAAGCTCATCGGATCAGAAGCACGTGTCGCTTTCATGGCGGCCAAGATTAGGGAACAGGAGGAGGAATCGTGAATAGAATCATCGCGTTGGCGGCTTTCGCAGCCGTCCTGTCCGTCGCTGGTTGTTGCGACCAGCCTACCGTGGAAGTCGACCCCCGCAAGGACATCGACCTCTGTCCGGCCATGTGCGCCCACCTGGACAAGCTGGGCTGTGAAGAGGGCCAGGACCTGCCGGACGGCACCCCGTGCGCCCAGATGTGCCGAGACATGAAGGAGGGTGACATCCCCATCGATGTGCGTTGCTACGCGACACGGTCCTCGTGTGATCGGGCTCATCTCGATGAGTGCACCGAACCAGAACCAGCCCCACCGGCGGAACCATGAAAGCTGATCCGACATTGCTCAAGCTGCTTCGGAAGGCGGTCCGGGACGACAGGGTTGCCGTGGTAGAGGCTTCCCGGGCCCTCGTGCGTAGAGGGGTGATGCAGGTCCCGGAGCACCGGATCGTTCGTAGCGTGGCGTTCGTCCAGAGGCGAATGTCGCCGGGGGAGAACATCCACGGGCCCAGAGAGTGCCCGGAAGAGCCCCCACCGGAGCTTCCCGAGCCCACTCGGGCTCGCCTGGTTTTGATGGAACCGCGCTCGACGTACCACGCCTTATCTGGCGACGTGGTGCAGAACACGACAAATCGGACTATCAGGATCGACCTCGCCCGGGTCGCAGCGCTCCAGGGCAACGACAACGCCAGGGCTCGAGCCTCTGTTCAACCAACTCCGGGGCAGAGACGCAACTGGCCGCCCCCCATCGACGCCGTGATGGTGGAGTGTAGAGACGCGATGCAGGAGGCGGCACGCAATCCAGGCGCGCGGACACTGATACCCGCGGTCCCCGAAGAGGGTGTGGTCGAGATCGAGAACGCCTTCACCGGGCAGATTGAGCGCTATGTGGGGGGTGTGCGGGTCCGGCCCGAGGAACCAGAGCCGCCGCCGGTAGCACCCCTGACCGCGAACCTGTTCGACCTTGAACTTCACCCGCCCGAGCACGTGAATCTGTTCTTCAACGGTGCTCTGCAGCTCTATGGAAGCGGGCACGACTGGCGGCTCGGGGAACACCCCGAAGAGGGCGACATCAAGTTCAACTTCGCGGCGGGCCCCCTGTTCGAAGGAGGCCCCCAGGACGTCCTCCAGATGACCCGGATCGAATCGGGCCTGGACTTCGGGAGCTCCATGGTTCGGAGCATCCTCCTCTACACCATTCAAAAGAACTGGCCCGAGATCATCGCTGACGTCGCCGCCGAAGAAACCTATTGACAATACCCGTGCGACCTGATAGCGTTCCCCTCGTTGTGGTGGATCGGACGATCCGCCCTGGACCAATGGAGGGGGTCTTGAAGAAGGTCACAGAAGCACAGGTGCACCGGCTGTTCAACAACGTTCCGCCGGTGTCGGCGGACCGGGCGATATGGCGGGGCTGGTTGAATGCCGTCGATGCAGCGTCGCAAGGGGACTTGAGTCTGTGCTTTCTGCTGGTGTCTTCTCTCGAGAGGTTGCGGGACGGGATTCGGAAGGGGCCGCAGCCAGGGGGCCACGCCCGGTGGGTGGCGGGTTCGTTGAACGCACGACACAACCTTCTGATGATCCGGATCCGGAGCTCGGGGCTGCCGACGCGCGTCTGGTACCTCGAAGAGCGGATTGAGAAAGCCCTCGACACGATGGAGCGCCAGAGGGTCCCCGTGGGCATCGCCAAGCAGATCCGGAACATCCGGGCTCTGATCTGGGCGGAGCGTTACATGACCAACCGCAGGGAGCGGCCCCAAGGGATGCATGCGCCCGAAGCGGCCAACCTGGACCCGCCGTTGAAGTCCGCCATCGCGGACCTGTGAGGAGACCATGGGAAGACGAAAGACCTGCTGGGTGTGTGGGAAGCCTGTGACGTTCCGGGTGTCTTTCAAGCTCACCCCGGAGGGTGACAGCCCGGTGTCCCACGGCATGAGCGCCGACGCTGACTGCTGCGACGAGCATGCGCAGAGGGCGCTCGAGGGCATGGAAGAGAAGGCCGCCTACTTCAGGCGCTGGATTGCCACCGGAGAGATGGACGAGGTCAGACAGGAGCGGAGCAAAGCCGCCCGGGAAGCCCTCCCGCACTGCGCGTTCTGCCCGGAGTCCGAAGAGACCCGCCTAGCACAGCACGACCTCGGTCCCTGGTACTGCCCCCAGTGCGGGAGGACTCAGGTGAACCCGGGGGATACCTGACCGTGTTTCGCGACCTGTTCACAAGGAGACAAAGGAGACGGGATATGCCGCTCTACGACCGACAGAAGTACGTGCGCCAGAACGAAGCTTCGATGGAGTTCTGCATCTCACAGCCTGTGCTGTCGAGGTGGGCCAACAAGGGCAAGCTCAAGACCAAGCGGATCTTGCACAAAGGCGAGGAGTTCTTGCTCTACCACCGTGCAGAGCTCAGAGAGAAGGCGGAGCAGTTCCAGCGGCGGGGAGACAACGCCAGGGAATGGGCACGTTGCAAGAGGCAGCGCCAGGACGTGGTGGAAGGCGCCGAGCAGATCAAGGCGAAGAAGCGGGCGAAGGCGCAGAAGAAGGCCGTGGAAGGGCTGGCCGAACCGTCTCCGACGAAGGTCAACGAAGCCTCGTTGGCCGAGTACGGGCTGACGCCCGAAGAAGTGGAGGACAAGGGAATGCCGAACCCTGATGTTGTAGCCCCCAAGGTGGAGCCCAAGGAGAAGACCTCGAAGAGAGTGATCCCGCCCGACCGAAAGCTCGTTGCCCCACCCGTACCCGTGAAGGCATGGGAGGTGGATGGGCGCCTCTACAAGAGCGCCGGGGTCGCCCTGGAGGCCTGGAAGCAGACCGTTGGCGAAGCCCTCTTCGACATGATGGAAGCGGGCTGGAAGCACCTCAGAGACGCCCTGCACGCCTCCGAGAACGAAGAGATCGCCAAGGTCGAAGCCCGCTACGAAGAGGCCCGGAAGGCCCGCATGGAACCGGCCCGCCCGGTGGCAGCTGCCCTGGTCGAGGGGATGAAGCCGAAGACGAACGGAGAGTCCGCCGAAGCCTGAGCCAAAGGAGGGGGCTGTGGCCAAGACGAGAAAGGAACAGGAAAGACCGAAGAAGGCAGGGCTCGAAAAGCAGTTGGCGATGGCCCGGGGAGGGGGCTACCACTGCTTGGCGGTCCTGATCCTGCACGCCTATGCGACCGAAGACGACGACCTCCTCGAGCAGGTCCAGGACCTCTGCAGGGTAATCAAGAAGGACCTGCGTTCTCAGGTCGCCCAGGTGAAGTTCGTGGAGCAGCTCGGGAGGCTCCTCAAGGGCAACTGGAGAAACAAGCACCTCTATGAGCCGGAGCTCGAAGTCCTCGGGGACACGGACTACTGGAAGAGGCCTACCTACGAGGAGTCCCCACAATGAGAGACCCCGAACGCATACCGAAGGTCCTGGGGCGCATACAAGAGTTCTGGGAGAAGCATCCGGATCTGAGACTCGGACAGCTGCTGGTGAGCGTTCTGCGCTACGACCGCAGCGCTTCCATGCCTGTCGGAGCGGTCTCTGCCAGCTTGATCTTCTATTCCGAAGACGAGCGCCTGATGGAGAGGATCGACAGCTTCGAAGAGTATCTGCAAAGCATCGCCGACGCTGAGGCTGACCATGAACCCAGACCTGATGAGGTGCATCCAGGGGAGTGAGCTCGATCACTTCCTGCGCCGGTTGCGCCGGCTCGTCTTCCAGGAGGACTGGAATTGTGAACGAGGACGACCTGAAGAAAGCAGCCCGAGAGCTGGGACGGAGGGGCGGTCTGAAGGGCGGCAGGGCCAGGATGGAGAAGCTCACACCGGAGCAGAGGAGCGCCATCGCCCGCAAGGCTGTCATGGCGAGGTGGCACCCCAAGGAGACCAAGATGTGTGAGAGAGGTTCGGAGCATCCGACAGACAAGGCGCCCCAGTCGCCCTACCACTGCCCGAAGAGCAAGGACGGACACGGGCACTGCAAGTGCTGGGACGACGAGTGGGACGCCTGCTGTTGGTGCGGCGCCCTGGGTACCGGAGCCCTGTGGAAGGTGGCCCGCCACTACGACCCCTGGAAGGACCTGGACGAGAGGGACACGTCCAACGACGACCTCTTCGAGTGGTGGTGGCAGCAGGCACCAGAGGGTCCCGTCGGAGACGACGCCGGGGCGGCTCCAGACCTGGGAGAAGAGCTACTCGCGGACACCAGGGTCCTGGCCTGGACGAAGGACCACGTGCTGGCTGTGTCGCGGACCTACGACCCCGAAGCCCTCGTTCATCCACGCTGTGCGCGCTGTGGAGCCCTCATATGGTTGCACCCGTCCGATGGTGGCGTGGAGAACTGCTCGGCCTGTGAGGGCCTCCTACGGGGCCATGTGACCCCTGAGCAAGGAAAGAAGGTGCGGGTGCTGCTGAAGAAGACCGAGCTGTTTCTGCGACGGGTACTACCCCAGGGATTCGTCAACACCGAAGACAGAGAATCAGCATTCGGCCTGGCCGACGAAGTGGGCGGGCTCCTCGAAGAGCTGATGGCTAAGCCTTCGTGAAGCGGGCAATGGCACACACCCCTGACATGAGGACACAGGAGACGGACAGTGGAACTGATGGATGAGAAGAACGAAGGAGAGGGCTTCCTTTACGAGGTGACATTCGAAGTTGGGCCCAAGCTTCTCGTAGAGGAACGAGATAGCGAGTACGTGGTTCACATCCACGGTACGATCACCCGGGAGGTCGAGTCGGACGGGGAACGGCCTGAAAGGATTGGCCGAGTGAAGGCGGTGCTATTTCGTGGAAGAGATCTGCTCAACAATGGTGTACACCCCTTCGATTCGTTCGACTGCGTCAGCGAGGACACAGAAGATCTCTACCACTCTGTCTATGACGGTACGGGGCACATTCACGACAATGTGATGGACCTCTGCGACGACTTCCCGAGCAATGTTCTCGCTGTGATGTTCGTAGGGGTGGAGCCACGCTATCGCGGGAAAGGCGTCGGAAGGGTCGCTCTGGTCAGACTCATCCAGATCTTCGGGGGAGATGCCCTCGTGGTGCTGAAGAACATGCCCATGGTCTTCGAGAACGGGGAAATGAAAAGCATGGACCCGAAAGAACGGAAAGAGCTCTGGAAAGGCCGACAAGCCATGTGGATGAAGATGGGCTTCGTGCCATCCCCCCTAAGACCAGACGACTCAGGACACCTGATCGGAGAAGCGTCCTACCTCTGTTGGGGTAGCAATGCACGTCAATGACGTTCAAGAACGACTCGAGCGGTTGGCCGCTCAGGGGGACGCCGAGGCTCAGAAGGAGCTCTGGCGTCGTCACAAGCGGGGCGACTACTTCGGGTGGCGGCTCATCTGGGATCGCATGCGAGACGTCCGCCTGGTGGAGGCTTTCGGTAGACCTGTCCAGAACGCCCATATCCGCTACATGGAGCTCTACAGTGCCATCAAGGCTGCAGGGCTCTACGTGGTCATCAAGGCCCCCATAGGACGCACGGTGCTACATCTCGGGCGCACTACGAACGGGAGTATCTGCAGGTACGCAGCGAAGCGCCTCGTGGAGGTCGGGGAAGAGATGGCGGTGCCGTTCCTGAGCAGCCGCCGCTTCTGCAAAGACTGCCGGAGCATCGTCTGGCAACATGTCAAGCACCAACCACATGGAAGAGGAGCATGGGGACTACATACCTGATCCTGGTACTCGTCGCGGTCGCGGCGATGGCGACGACGCTCTGGTGGAAGCGTCACTCCCGACGCTGGGCACGTCGCACTGTGGAGGACTTTGCACAGCGTTTTCCGGGCCGCTGCTTCGTCTGTAGCTATCATCGCTTCGGACTGCAGGAGGGCTGTGTGAGAGGTCCTGTGAAGCCGCACGACTGCATCGAAGGGAAGACGTGGAAGAAGCCCTCGAAATAGCGGTCCACTACGCCCAGGAGAAGCGCCCCCTGGACAAGATCCGGGACGCCTTTCGAAAGCGTGATATGTGGTGCCTGCCCATGGGGGAGGGCGACTCGAAGACCAGGCTCCCAGGCTTCTATCGTCCCCTTGGGGTGTGGGGCTCTTGTCCGAAGAGCTGCCCCCTGTTGAGGGACGGAGGACGCCGCTGCTACGCCTTCTCGGGCTACGTGGTCTTGCACGCCCGGAGAGCGACGCTGGGCGTAAGAGACGCCGTCAACGCCTTCGTTGCGACCAGTGTGGTGTCGCTCACAGTACACGACCGTCCCTCACGCATGTTCGTGTCGGGAGACGGGTGCTTCGAAGGCAAAGTGGACGAGCACCTCTTCGACCGGCTCTGTAAGGCCGCCGATATGGTCGCAGGAGCCCTGGGAAGGGTCGGGCCGGTTGCCTACGGCTACACACGCATCCCGGACAGCGAAGCCCTTCAGCGGCGTCTGAGCGAGCACCACATCGAACTGCTGAGGAGCGGCCACCCCGGACCCGGGGGCACGGTGATCTGGCCCATCACCCACATGAGAGAGCTCCAGGAGCGCTACCCGGAGACCGAGTTCGCACCTTGTCTGCACTACACCAAGAGAACACCCTGCAGCCGATGCTACCGCTGCGTCACGGCTCGCAAACTGCGCCGCTGCGTCGTGCTCAACCCCATCGGCAACCACGCCAAGACCATCAAGCAGGAGCTGCTCCTGGGGAGGTCGCTGTGACCGAGATCCCTGTGATGCTCTGGCAGTTCATAGAAGGCTTCCCTGCGGTGGTGCACTGGGCGTTCCTCGCCCAGTGGAGTCTGTGGGAGTTCTTCCAGTGGGGCGTGCGCAACGACTGGATGTCCCGGAAGGACAACGAGAGGGTTCTGAAAGAGCTGGGCCAGGGCAGGCCGTGCAAGCTGTGCGGGACCCCCTCCGAGCATCTCCATGAAGGCATGTGCCACCTCTGTTTCACGACCGGACCCCCTTGGCGGAAGGTCTGCAAACAGTGCGGAGGGCTGCAGCAGTACCTGGTGGACGACCTCTGCCAGTGCTGCTTCGAGGGCGTGACCAAAGCACCCCAGAAGCCGCACCCCATGATCGCCTTGTCTGCCTACGTGAAGGAGAAGAAGGCTCAGAAGGAGGCTTTGCGTGGAGGTCCGAGCAACAAGGCCTTCATCGAGTTGGTCAAACACACAGACCGGGTAATAGAGAAGGTCGATGCAGAGATCGAACAGCGCATCGAAACGGAGCTCGATGCGTTCCAGCGTCGGTTGGATCGGACGATCCACCAGGACCCCTACCACGCCGAGAGCGGGCCGCCGAAGAGAGGAGACAAATGAAGGTCATCAAGGGCTCGACAGACGGGCAGTGGAAGGCGCGGGTGAAGTGCAAGTCCTGCGGCGCTGTGCTGGAGGTGGAGAAGAGCGACCTGTACGTCGCCAACACAGCCGTGCACTACGGCGGGGAGACCTGGGAGCCCCGTCTGCGGGCCGACTGCTGCGTCTGTGAGACCTACATCCAGATGGACAAGAAGACGCCCCCGGGCATCCGGTCTCGGATGTTCAAGGAGGCCTTGGCGAGGCGGCGCGGGCAGTGAAGCCGCAGCTCAACTACAGACCTCGAGAGATCAAGGAGACGGACATGAGCCACCACTACCAAGAGGGCACCACACCCGAGCCACGTCCCCCGAAGGACAAGCGAAAGAAGCTGGGGGAGAGGGCGTCCGGCACAATGGGGGGCGATGATCGGAGGGAGACCACGGAACGTCGTCACGAAAGGTCCCCAGGACAGAGGCACGTCGACCGCTTCAAAGAGCGCGTAGCCGCTACAGAGAGCCGCTTCCGCTCCACGGACAGAAGGGAGACCGTGGAGGAGCGCAAGAGGCGCCTGGTGACGGGCAAGGACACCGTGAACAGCGGCGCCCGGTACGACAAACCGGAGCTCACGCGCCTGCACGTGCAGTCCCTGGAGGACGTCCCTGGCGAGGGCTACCTGATCATCATCCTGACCAAGGGCAGCCACAGTGAGACGCACTACGGGGAGACTTCCTCCGTGGAGGACCTCGGCCGCCACATCTACTACTTCGCCCCGGACGAGAAGTCGGAGTGGATGAACCGCACGCTGGAGCTCTACCAGGACAACCAGAAGCGCACCGACGTCATCGCGGTGGAGATCGGCAACCCGCTCAGGTCCCGCGTCACCATCGAGCTGACGACATGATCCTCAAGATTGGGGTATTCCAGGCAGCCCGGGCCGACAAACAAGGAGACGGAGAATGACAGAGCCAACGGAATGGACGGTGACAGGATCAGCCCACGCCCGCGTGAAAGGCTTCTTCCTCGAAGCCGAGCTGAGCCGAGACGGGCAGTGGGACGTCTACGCCAGAGAAGACACCCCGGTGTCCGAGATCGGTTCCATCGCCCAGTTCGAGTTCGACGACAACGGCGACTTCGAGTGGTTCGACTGGTGCGAAAGCGCCCGCTACTACCTGGACGACGCCCTCACCGAGGAAGACGTCCGAGAGGCCGCCCGGTCCTTGTACCGCGCTGCAGGGCCCTTTTCCGAGGTCGCATGGTCCTTCGTGCAGGAACACCTCGAGCACGTGGCCAGGAGCATCGGTATCGAGGAGGAGCCGAACACGGAGAACTGGTGGCGGGAGTTCAACGAGAAACTCAACCAGTGCCTCATCATCTACCGGTCGTCGCTCGTGTGCGGGAAGTGCGGCACCCTGTTCAGCATCGCGTCCGAGGAGCGGGACGACGGGCACTTCAACCACACGCTCTGGTGCCCCCAGTGCCACGGCGAGGAGCCCCCAGGAGAGAGCGTCGACCCGGCTGAGCCCATGCCGATCGCCGCGCTCGTCGACCTGCTTTCCCTGGTGCTCGACCCGCCGCTCCCCAGCGACAGAGATCTGGCGGCCCTGTCCGAGGAGGCGCAGGTGGAGATTTCGCAGTGGGCCTGGGCCCGACACCTGGAAGCCTCTGACAACGACGTCGAGGCCGGAGAGATGCCGGAAGCGCTTCGTAGCCTCCTGCACCCGCGGCGCAAGCCCGAGCCTTGTCTGGATCCCGACAAGATGCACGGGGCCGGCGACGGCTTCCCTGGGAGCGACTACTGAGGAGCCCGAAGGATATGAGCCTTCATAGTCACACACAGTACGTGTTCCACTGCGACCGCTGCGGACATACGAAAGCCGTGAAAGGCGGCTATCAGTTCCCGGAGCCGCCGGAAGGCTGGTCTGGCCCCCTCGACCGCATTCACCTCTGTCCGATGTGTGCGGAGACCTGGTGCTACGAGTGCCTCGCCTGGAGCGGCTCTGCCTGCACCTGCAACAGGTGCCCGCGCTGCAACGGCTCTGGCAGAGACCCTCATCGGAAGAACTTCGTTTGTTGCCTCTGCAAAGGATCAGGAAAGAAGCCTATGGCATCCAAAGACAATCGCCTCATGACCCCGCACGAAGCCGCCACCAAGCAGAGAAAAGACCCGGCCAACCTGGTGAGGGCTGCTATCTGGCACATCAACAAACTGCTCGCTCAGGCCGACCTCAAGAAGCCTGTCCGGGTCGACTTGAAAGAGGAGCTCTTCCAGAGCATGACCCCGGCCCTGATGGACGACCTGTTCTACCTCTGCATGACCAGGGGCTGGGACGTCGAGGCTCCCTGTGGCGCCCTGGGTTCCCACTTCTTCCTGAAGGAGAAGACCCCTGCAAAGGAGCTCTCGAAGGAGCCCGGGTCTACGGACCAGATGACCCCACAGCGGAGCTTGTCCCTGGCTGTGGAGACCCTGAACAAGCTCGTGCTCAGGGTTCGTGGTGAGTACCCCGAGGCGAACCTGATCGTGTACGGGACCGGGAAGGTGCAGCTCCACCCGCACCCCGAATGCCCAGGGGACCCCGTAGCCGAGGCTGTTCTTCGGAACGTCGTTCTGGGAGGGACTCCCTGATGAGCTACGGAGAGCTGAAACCGTTCCTGTTCGAGTGCGACCGCTGCGGTACAAAGAAGACCGTCGAGACGGTCAGCTGGTTCTACTCACGGCAGATGAATCGAGCATTCACCAGTTACAACCCGAAAGGTTGGAGCCGGGATGGGATCGCGGACACGGAGAAGACCTACTGCGAAGGCTGCACCCTTCACAGGGGTTTCGCTGCCGAGCGGGACGCCTGCGCACAAGCCGAGATTGACGTCGCCGGAAAAGCCCTCTTCGAGTGTTACGTCTGCGGGAAGGTCTATGAGGATCGGACGATCCAACCCGTGGAAGACCGACGCTGCGGCAACCCCAAGTGCGAAGACACCGACTGCTGAGAGGAGACGAAGATGGGCTGGGAAGACTACATGAACGAGGCCTCGAACCCGGCGCCTCCGCTGAGCGCCTACGTCGACACCTGCAACACGTGCAAGCGGAAAGGAGAGGGCTTCAAGTACCCGGGGGGCAAGTGGCGGCTGCTGTGCCCCGAGTGCATGGCGAAGGAGAAGGCAGAGAAGGCCAAGGGAGACGACAAGCCATGACCCGGGCATTCGTGATCATCCTGGCGGTCCTGGCCCTCACAGCCGCTCTGACGGGCTGCTACGACACCCAGGACATCGTGGACAAGGACAAGGACCGCTGCACTGTAGGCGTCTTCCTGGAGTACGTGGACGGCTCGTTCTGTCTGGTCTCGGCGCCCTACTACTACTACCAGACCTCAGAGAGCGACAAGATGTACGTCATCGACTGCTTCGAGACCCAGAAAGAACAACAAGACGCCTGCGCGTACCTGCGCATGGAGATGTGTGGAGATGGAACATGAAGACTGCTGCTGATCTGGTGCCCATAGAGGTGCCCCCTCCCATTCGGGAGGCCTTCGAACTTTGCCGTCTGCCAGGAGTGAACAACATCACCATCCACGGAGAGCTGTCTAGCGGGAAGACCATGCTGGCACTGCTGCTGACCCTGGATGCTGTTATGACCCTGGCCCGTATGGAGGAAATGCCCTTCGGGCTCAGTGAGAAGAACCAACTGGCCCTGGCCTTCATTACCAACGACCGTGGAGGCCTGACTTCTCACATGGAAGGCTACGGGCAGTGGATCGCGCCCTACATCAATCGGTATTCGTCCAGAGACATCGAAATCGTGGCCGCCGATAACGACACCGAACCGGCGTCCCTGGTCGGTAAGAACTTCGTGCACGCTGTCTTCGACAACATCGACCGCTGGCCCGGCATCGACCTGTTTCCGTACCTTGAGAGACGCATTGTCTCGAGAACCGGAAACGAGTATCCGGCCCGGATCATCACCACCAAACACAGTGCGCTAAGTCCCGAGCCCCAAGGGATGAAGCGGATCAGTAACGGTGCGTGGGTACACCTGAAGAGGCTGATTCCATCATGAGCACCGCAGCCATCCTGGGCTTCGTGGTAGGCGCCCTGATCACGGCCCTCGCCGTTCTGTTCTTTCGATGGGAAGACGGCCGAGCCGAGCGGGAGAAGGCCCAGAAGAGACACGCCCTTCGCAACGCCATCCCTGTGACCCCGGTGGCCTATCGCCACAAGGGCAAGCTCAGGGTGCTCTACCTCGAACCCAAGGACCTCGAATCATAGGAGACGACCATGGCAGAGCCCAGATACTACCCCGAAGAACTCACCCCCGAAGAGATCGAGGACATCGAGAACGACTGCCCCGAGAACGTCGACCTCGACACCCTGATCAAGGCCTTCCAGCTGTTCCGCAAGTACGGCAACCCCACCTACCCCTGCCACTGCGAACACGACGTCCTGTACGTCAATATCCACCCCGACAAGGTGTCCAAAGAGGACTGCCTGGAGCTCTTGAAACTCGGCTTCTTCCCGGGCCAGCCCAACGAGTACCCCGAGAACCCGAACGGCTTCATCACCTTCGCTTTCGGATCCTGCTGATGGACGCACCCACGGAAAAGGTCACACACGACATCGTTCGTCCGACGACCTTCTCGGTCCTGCAGACCAAGCCCAACGACATCCACGAGCACGTACCTGAAGGTGGAAGAGACATGAGCCCCGTGCAGATCTTCATATGCACCGCCGCAGACATGGACTGGGGAAGACAGCTCTGTCTGCTGGAAGAGCTGGAGCGCATGGAGCTCCTCAAGGAGTTCGACGCCAACGCCGACCCGGTCTGCCCATGTGAGCGCAGCTCCTGGGTGACGTGCCCCGAGCTCGAGACCTGCCAGGACACACACGACGAAGAGACATGCCCATACGGCTGCTTCGAAGGCACTGTGCCCTGCCCGGTCTGCCAGGGCTTCCCAGAGCCGCCCCTGATCCGCGACCCCTACATGGACGCCCCGCCACCCGAACCCGACCCCATAGAAGCCGCCTTCAACGAGTGGATAGCAGGGAAACACCCATGACAGAACGAGTACGAACCCTCACAGTGTACCTGACCGAGCCCAAGCGCGAAGACGATGACGCCCAGGTCGTCATGGACGCTATCAAGATGATCAAAGGCGTCGACAACGTTGTCCTCGGCGAAGGCGATTGGGAGCACTACCACGCCATCCAGGCCGTCAGGACGGAGCTCGGAGACGGTCTTCACGCCGTCCTTCAAGTCGCCCTGTACCCAGAATTCATGGATGAAGACAAGGTCGAAGCGCTACATCGGCTCTACCGAAAAGCCGAGCGCCAACTGAAGAGATAGCCCCATGAGCGCCCTTACAGAGCTCTTCCACCAAGTACGCAGGGCCTTCGACAGGCAGCGCCGCGCTCAGCGACTGGAAGAGCAGGCCAAAGCCGCCCTCTCTGAGAAGGCCCGCCGCAAAGGCCGCCCCGGAATGCCGCCTCTCGAGGTCCGCCGAAAAGTCCGCGCCCTGGTCAGACACGAAGAGGCCGCCAAGGACATGTTCGACAGAGCTCGATACGCTTGCTGCCCCTCGTGTCTCTTCGGAGACCGCTACGACGACGCCCTCACCAAAGCCGAACGCATCAGAGCAGAGCTCGGGCTACCCCTTGACTGAAAGGCCGCACCATGAGCTACCAGGTACTCGTCTTCGGACCAGAGAAGAAAGTGCAAGCCCTCGTGGAAGAAGAAGGCTTCGCCGAAGTCCCCGACAAGCCGCTCACCTTCGGACCCCATGCCCTGAACGTGGAAGACCCCGAAGAAAGAGACCGCCTCGTGCTACGCATCGCCGCCAAGGGGATATGGACCTGCTGGAAGAAAGCACCATGATAGAGCTCACCATCGTACTCAGCTTCCTGCTCATCCCAAGGGCCGACCTCGAAGCACTCGACCCCTACGTGGTTTGCATCGAGCACAACATCGCAAACGAATGCGCCTGCGAAGCCATCCTGTGGCCCTGGGAAGAACCTTCTACCGTCTGCGAGGACGCACCATGAGCACCGCCCACCTGGACTGGGACAAGTCAGCCGGTATGCTGAGAGTGACGTTCTGGATGAGCCGCCCCGTGCCCCCAGGAGAGCCCTTCGGCAACGGCAGCATGCTCTGGGACCGCACACAACACCTCGCCATCAACGGCACCCTGACACCCTTCAAGAGAGCCCGAGGCCTCGTCACCATCGACACGCCCATCAAGACCAGTGACCAGATCGAGGTCTGGCTGGAGAAGCGCCCATGAGCACCGCACCCGTAGAAGACAAATCCAGATGCCCCCTGTGCCCCACATGGCAAGGAGGCTTGACACACGGATGGAGAGAACGAGGAGACGACAGGGTGTGCCGATACTGCGGATCCTGGAACCCCGCTGAGTTCAAAGAATGGCTGCCACAGGTCGACGGGCTCACACACTGGGTGGAGCTCAACGACCGCTGCGACAAGATCTACATCCACCGCCCCGACATCGCGAACGCTGAACAAGGCGCCATCAAGTTCAAGACCGCACACATACAAGGCGACCCCCAGCTGATCACACTGCTGAATGACGCCCTGAGAACGTCCATGGCCTACAGTGAGGAGCGCCTGGACCGCATCCTGAAACGCCACTACGAGCACCGGCCGGACAAGGTCGATCAGGTGTAGCCCCAAGGAGATGAACACAGCCATGCTGACACCCGACGAGATCGTTGCCGAATTCGAACGGGTCAAAGACCCCGCGTCCACCGCACAAGAGCTCGCCATACAGAACCTCAAGCACGTCCTCGATGTCATCCACGCCCTGGGCCTCATGGACAAGGTCGAACAGGCCCGACAGGCCGCGCGCGACAAACACAAACCAGAGGGACAGCTTCTGAGGTGCACAGGGGAGGTCCTGGCCGACCTCATCAGAAGCGTCGTCCAAGGCGGATACTTCGAGCCCCTCAACCACCCCACACTGGACGACCTCGAAATCAAGCCCGGCAACATGGACCCCGTAGAGGGGATAGTCGAAATGTACGTCAAATCGGACGCGCTCGCAGACACCTGTGAAGAAGTCGTCCTCGTGGTCGGGAAGAAGGACAGAGGCAGCTTCAACACCCGGCTCGAGACCTGGGACCGAAAATTCGACCCCGGCCGCACCAAGGCAAAACAGGATCGGACAGATCAAAACCGAGCAAAAGAAGCAACTGAGTAGGGGTAGACCGGAAAGAAGCACCCCCGGAAAAGAAGATACAAAGCAGCCAGATGGACGAAAGGCGCACCGTGGAAGGGGATGAGACCAGGGAGACAGACCACCTGGAAGGGTCAAAACAGGTGTCTCAGGAAGAGACCGGACAGGGTGGGGGTGTAGTGCAAGGGGTCGGTGATGTAGTGCAGAAGGGTGAGAATGTAGTGCAGAAGGGTGGGAATGTAGTGCAGAAGGGTGGGAAAGCCCGAGATTCGGGACACATTTTTTCGTTGGAAAATTTTCGGAAGGTCCGGGCGAAGGTCCATGTCAACGAAATCGACCTCCCAGCAGGGCCGAATGTGGGGGCCCGGAAGCTGTGGGGGTATGGCATCGCCATGGTGGCGGAGCTCCTGGCTGTCACGAACGTGGAAGTCCGCACCCTGTGTAAGGAAGGCGAGCTCGACATGGGGGACCTGGAAAGCATCTGCTACGCCTGGCTACGGCGCGTGAGAAGCCCGGACTACCAGCGGAGATGGCCGGTCACGCCCGAGGAGAGGGAGCTGCGTAAGGCCGAGTCAGAGCGCCGCCGTGCAGCCAAGCGGAAGAAGGTCCAGTGGAAGGCAGGGGGCAAGACCAAGGCCGTCATGCTGCCCAACCCCGAGGACCTCTAGGGTTACAGACCCCCCTTTAGGGCTTTATTGTAACCTTGCGAAGTCCCTGGCGGTAGTTCATCAGGCTGTCGAAGTCCATGGGATCGAGCCTGCCTTTGGAGACGGCCCTGCGGATAGACTCCTCTGTGATGCCGCACCAGGCCGCTATGTCCCCGTAACAAAAGGCGAATAGCTTGGCCCTGGTCTTTGTGTCTGCCACGGGGAAGCTGTGCACCCGCCGGGACCGGGATCCCTGGGTAGACTGTGTGTCCTGCTTCCGACGCGCCAATTTCGCCTGTTCCCGCTCCCACCACTCCACGATTCGCCCCCTGGGTTACAGTAGTATGGAACGACAGTAACCGAACCGGGTCCGAGGAGCAACTAGACCAGCATCCCCAAGATTGGGGGTACGGGCTCCTATGGGGGAGCGACCAAGCAGTGACCAAGCTGGGTGCGAGCCGGACCTACATACAGACGGCCCAGAACCATTACCTTGTGGGCCACTTCTGGGCCGGCCTTGTGGGCCAGGCAGCCTTGAGCTATGGCGTCGGATCCGAGACCCGCCGAGGGGCACCCTTTTGGGCCACCCCCAACGCATGCACTTTTCTCTCTCCACACACCGAACCTGGCACGATCTTAGTCCAGCTCCCTGGCACGGTCCTGCAGTTGTGAACACGGTTGAACTGTTGCGACCTAAGCCCGCGGAAACTGTTGGTATTCGCCACTTTCCGGCCGCCGCAAAATGGCGAACTACGCCAACTTCCCGCGGTCCCGCAAGTCCGCGCAGTGCAACACTTTCCCGACCCTCAAGATTAGGGTAGGGGGCCTCCTGCCAGATCTCTCCGCTTCGTGAAGCTTTCCTCTCCTATTCTCGGCCCCGCACCCTCCGAAATTTGATCAGTGATCTCGGACCTTGACAATCCGACTGACCTATATGGAGCAGGGAACCTGTCGTGGTTCCTCCCTCCCCGAGCTCTGCTCCCGACAGAATGAGATCCAGGATCTGGAACCTTGACAATCCGACTGACTTATATCGAGTCTATCGCAGGGGTTCTCCCGTGGGTTCACCCCACTCCCACCCGCCGGGACAGTTGTGTACGTACAGAAGGGGTACTCCTGTTCAAGCCGTTGAGGGCCTTCTGTTGCTGACACGGTCTTTGCCTTGGACTATGCTCTTCACTGTCGACCACGTGGAGGTTGTGATGCCGTCGTTGAAGCGCTTGGTTCGAGAGGGTCGCCGTCTTCGTTCGGAGTGGGTGAACAAGGTGACGGGTCGTGACCCGAAGGGTGACTACGACACGTACTACACGAAGTTCGACAAGGACGACGCGGAGGTGAAGGATGGTCGTTGGGTTTGGAAGTTCAACCGGCGTGTTCTCATCAAGCCGGACGGCACGATGCTGGGTGTTCCGAAGGCTCTCCAGGGCAAGGAGCCGAAGAACGCCGAGGTAGCCAGGCGTCTGTTTCGCTTCGAGGGGACGGATGCGGAGTCCGCTACGGAGATGATACAGAAGCTCCGTTGGTATGCGGAGCCGGAGGACAACTGGCGCAAGCGCCGGGGCTCCGAGGAGATGATCAAGAGCATCGAGGGAGACCCCGAGATCTTGAGGGCTGTTTCGGAGCACTTTGGTAAGCACTGGCGTTCCGTCGTCGGGAAGGGTGCTGAGCTCGAGAGGTTCCACAACGCCTACGGATCGCATGATCTGCGCAAGGCCCTCACGGCGTCATCGAAGACGAAGGCGGAGGCGGACGCTACCCGGGCTCTCATCATGTCCAGCGACAAGGCCCGGTCGAAGATGCGCACCTTTTTCGGCGGGGGCTGGGAGAAGGCGATGGACTTCTTCCTGGAGCACGGGCAGGGCAAGACCACTCGTCTGGTGGACAACACCCCGATGACGACGGCGTCGGATCGTCTGTTCAAGCTGCTCGAGCCCTACGTGGACGTCCACAACTACAACTTCAGCCAGGGCGGCTACCACAAGTCGGACAAGAGAACGAACATTCGTCGCTTGCACAAGGTCATGAAGGAGGCTGGTGGCTTCGAGGCTCTTCGGAAGATCGTCAATGATCCGCGTTCTCTTCCCGTAGGTCAGGCTGTCGTAGGGCTCTTTGGTCGCAACTGGATTGATCGCGTTCTCAAGGACAAGTTCGACGGCTTGATCAAGTCCATGAAGAAAGAGAAGGCCAAGGACTCGAAGGGGGCGGCCTACAACTGGTTCCAGGTCACTCATCGGCCCGAGGTGCGTCGTGCACTCTCGGAGCGCATGAGCCAGTTCATGAGCGACGACGAGTTCACCGAGTATGCGGTCTACAGCAACCAGAGCGACGCGGTTCTTCGGGGTATCCAGAAGAAGCTCATCGATATGTTCAAGCCTCCGTGGGGCTGGGACGACGATGGTCCCCCGGACTTCAAGCAGATCCAGAGGTACATCGAGGACGGCGATGCAATGCGGAATGCTGCCGAAGCGGGTGAAGCAAGCCGTGCGCGGCGTGCCCGTGACTGGGAGGAGGAAGCGACGTACAAGAAGCGTCTGAAGCCCGATGCCTATCACCAGCAGATGGCCGAGACGGAGAAGTCCATCCAGCGCCTGGTCACGAAGAAGGGCGCCGGCGAAGCGGTGGATCATCTGTATGACCAGTTGGTGGCCAGGGGGAAGTCGAAACTGCCACACAAGGTCGAGTTCGATTCTTCTTTGCATGGGGAGCGTCTGAGCGGAGCTCGTACAGGGCTGGACCTCGTGTCGAAGTTCGTTCCGCAAGGTGCTTGGGGTCCAGCGTATGCGAAACGTCGGGTGGTTTCGAAGGTATCCCCGGAAGCCGTGGAGGCCACTGTACGGATCCAGGGAAAGAGGGGCCGAGGGCATTGCGCCACGGCTCACACCGCCGACCCCAACATCGACATCAACAACTGGGGATCCGAAGAAGCGGCTACCCGGGTGATGATGCACGAGCTGGGGCACTACCTCGAATACAGCAACGGGTGCCTGGGGGACGCCACAGCGTACTTCCTGGAGAAGCGAACCAAAGGGCAGCCTACGGTAACTCTGATGGACCACGAGAAGTGCGTAGGCTTCAGGAGCGGTGAGATCAGTGTCCCGGACGACTTTTCGAGCAGCTACATTGGGAAGATCTACAAGGAGCATCGTGTGTCCGAGGTGATCTCTATGGGGCTCCAGCACTTCCAGGACAAGGAGCACGCGCGGGAGCTGCACGAGAAGGACCCCGAGCTCTTCGCGCTCATGATCGCCATCTTCCGGGGTAAGTTCGGATTCAGGGAGTAGTCATGCCTACAGCGAGCATCCTGTTCTACGACAATGAGGGCCAAGAAGTCGCCAGGGTGGACTTCCGCTACTCGAAAGACGTCTACAAGGGGAAGACGAAGGTCAGCGGTCTTCGAGTGTCCGAAGTCCGTGAGGCCTTCAAGAGCAAGCCCAACATCTACGTGTCGGACATGGGGGGTTCTGCAGCGGGTGTCGATGGGGGACCTCGGGCCTGGTCCTGGCTGGTCGCTGTTGCGGGCCACCTGACGGGGGGCACCGAGAAGACCTTCGCGCGCTACAAGGTCAGGAACCAACCACCGAAGAAGCTCTTCCGCGGACCCGAGGAGCTGCCTTGGAACGCCATTCCCTGAAGCTGTCCGCAGGAGGTAGTGATGCCGTCATTGAAGGTGTTGATCGAGCAGGGCCGTGCGCTTCTGGAGGCTCGTCCGATTTCGTTGGACAAGGAGGAGCTGGACAAGGTGACGACGACGGCAGTGGAGTGGATACGGAGCTCTCTGGGTTTGTTGTCGCCTTCGGAGACGCTGGGTTCACAGATCAAGCGTGGTGGTTGGCAGAAGGGGGTGCGCATCACGAACCCGTTCACGCAGGACGTGGAGCATGTGCTCTTGACGTTGGAGACGCAGCGTGGTCCTGCTGACGAAGTGTTCATCGGCGGGGCGTATCGGCGCGGGAAGACGCCGAAGCGTGTGGTGTTGTATCTGAACGCGAGGAAGACGGCCGAGGAGGCCTTGGCGGACTTCAACGCTGTGGGAGCTCACAACCTGACGAAGCTCATCCGGTCGACGTTCGTGCACGAGCTAGTGCACGTGGTGGACCCAGGGGCGGCGCTGGCGAAGACCTACCACGACCCTGGTGAGCAGACACCGGCGGAGCTGAAGCGCTATCTGAACCAGCCTTCGGAGTACGCTGCGTTCATTGCCCAGGTGGTGGACGACATCACCTCGACGGCGCTGCTCCGAGGTCGGCTCTTCAGGAAGATGCTGAAGACTCCGCGGAAGCGATTCGACAAGGCCTTGAAGAGCAGCGACACGTGGAAGGATAAGAGTCGGTTCTTGTCGAGCTCCAACCGGAGGAAGGCCATGGCGACGATCTACCGGATGCTGGAGCCGCACCTTCACCAGCGCGAGGTCTGAGCCGATCCTGAAAGATTTGGGTCAGGTTCCGACGGCCTTTGCGAGCTTCTCGAGGTTCTTCCTGGCGGCTTTGACGGCGGCTCGTTTGGTCTGGATGCCCGAGATGCGGATGGATCCGTCGGCGTAGATAGGTCCGGCTGGTCTGGAGCTTCCGTAGGGGTTGTTTACGGTCCACCCCGCCTTTGTCCAGACGCTCTTCGGGAAGGAATTTGGTATGGTGGCGCCCCAGCGGAGCAGTCGGAGCTCGTTCTTCTGCGGGTAGTAGTCGACGTCCACCCGTCCGATTCTGGGGATGATGGACACCCAGGCACTGGTGGAAGCGGCCCTCTTTTTCCCCCTGTAGCCCTGGACGATGTCCACGGAGAAGCCGCTCGCCTTGAACTTCTTCATCTCTGCTTCGAGCAGATCGGCGAAGACCTCGGCGCGTCCGCGCTCTCGGGCCTTCTCGAGCTCTCTTTTCGCCTGGGTGTCTCCCATAGCAGCCAAGCGCTTGAGCCTTTCCATATCACGGGCCTCCTGCAGCCACTCTCTCATGTCCCCCAGGACCTCGTTCGCCTTCTGGTAGTCCATTCCCCCTCCCGACTCACACTCGAGTCACAGTCACCGCAGAGAGTGACTATACCCTGCCCCTCTGATTCCGCGCAAAACGTGCCCGGACCCGTCAAACCGAAAAGAAGAGCGTCTGAGAGGGTCTGCTTTTCGCCTCTCCCGATCCGCTACACCGCGCCCCTCCTGGACTTGCGACCTCTGGAGTCCCTGGAAAAAAGCACGCCGGGCTACACCGGTGCATATTTTCGATGGATTATGCGCATCCTATCCTTGACAATCCCCTACTGACCTATTAGGGTACCTGTCAGCGAGGGGGCCATCACCATAGGAGACGGATCTATGCCACGCGGGAGAACGTGCCCGGAGCACCGCCGAATTGTCAGTCCCTTCGAAGCCCTTGGGTTCCGCCTTCCCCGGAAGCACACAGCAGCCGCGTGTCGGAAGAGCACACGAACGCTGGGCTCTGAGGAGCAAGCGCGTCGACCACAGGAGAGAGGAATGGCTCGTAAACGCAGACCCCGCATGAAGGCTCGGGACTTTCCTGTTTCCTGGCAGGACCTGCCTCGTGCAGACGAGGGTGCAGAAGGGTACACCCCGCTTCACCATGTGTCTGTGTCGGACGGTCGCCAGGCGGCGATTCTCACAGCGACCCTGGAGGCCGAGCCCAGGGGGTTGGTCGCCCGCATTCTGGAGGGGCGTTCCTATCGCAAGCACCCCCTGCCTCTTCTCGGGCATGTGGAGCGGGTCCTCGTCGGAGCGATGAACCGGGCTCTGTTGAATCGCCTTACGGAGGGGGAGTTCGACCCTCGAGACCCCACTCTCGATGCCGCGGTGGTGGACGACGAGTTCATGCCCCTGACCCCCCTGGGACAGCAGTTGGGAGAAGAGCTCGGCGCTGACATGGGGGAGGGTCCAGACGGCGTTGTTCGCTCTCTGGTCCACCTGGTGGACCAGATGACCGGAAGGGGGCAGCGCTGGGCGGCTCTCTATTTGAAGAGGGCCGGGAAGCGCGACGACCTGGCTTTCGATCAGTGGGAGCGCAAGCATCGGTTCACCGAAGCGGCGGATCCTGTCTCCGAAGAAGAGGCTCAACGGGGGGCGGCTCGTCTGGTCGAAGCTTTGGCCGGCAGCGGGAAGACCAAGAAAAACTGACCATGAGCAAGCGCGTCGACCATATGCAGGTTCAACCTGGTGAGGAGGTCCTTGTCCGGTGGGAGCGCCGCGGGGAGCTCTTCGCCTATGTTGCTGTGGAGCACGAGGGGGAGCTGTGGGCGATGATTCACGGCTTTCCGAAGACCCGCATAGACCTTCTTTCCGAGGCCTTCGAGCTGCGGGTGCAGCGGCGTCGGCGTCGGAGCTTTCTGAGGGAGTGATGCAGGACTACTACGGGAGGAACATCGCGCGGCACGTGCGTCGGCTCGAGGAGGCGATAGACAGCGCTCCGGTGACACTGGACGAAGCTCTGACGCTCTACGAGCTCGCCCGGGACGCTCTGCAGGAGCGTGTGGACTGCCTGGAAGAGGAGTGTGCACAGCGGGGCCTGGAGCAGGTGATCGCTGCGGGTCTCTTCGACGAGGACGACGGATGAAGAGTGTGTCCGAGCTGCTCAAGATGGCCCACTCGGTCGGGTCCCGGGAGGACCTGGAGGCGCTGGTGGTGCAGCTACGGCGCCGCGGGATCCTTGAGGGGTCCCTTGTTACGCGCTTTTGTTGTCACGGGTGTCTGTGGTGCGACGGTCGTCACGCCACAGGGAAATACACGTGGGACGAAGTCCTGGACTGGGTGCGCTACACGCCGGGGGTGCTGGAGGCGCTCCTAGAGGAGCGTCGTAACCCGAAGGGGCTACCATATCTCCGTATCCCCGGACTGAAGCAGGGCGCGCTCCAGGATCAGAACATCATCGCGAACAAGCCGAACCGGGGCTACAGCCTGGGCTTCGGGTTCACCGAGATCATCGCAGCCATCGAGGGTATGGCACTACCAGAAAAAGACGATGACTAAGTTTTCAACCGAGTTTCTGCAAACAGCAGAAGGATTCCTGGGAACGGTTCTGACGCACCTCGAAGAGGGCGCAGACGGCGCTGTGTACATGGAGGAGCTGGAGAAGGCACTCGATGCTGGGGAGAATCCGGCGGACCCCGCCCTGCTCAAGAGGGTCCGCGAGAGGGCGTGGCAGACAACGAACCAACGGAGTGGACAGACGATGACGGAAGAGAAAAAGATCGGCTTGATGGCGGCTGTGATGGAGCACGGACAGAAGGTCCAGGTGTCGGCCACCCGGGCGGAGATCCGGGACCTGTACGAGGAGTGGCGCCAGCGGCTGACCCCCATTCAGAGGGCGCAGCGTTGGAACAACTTCCGCCTGGACGTTCGGGAGACGAAGACCCCGGGGACGTTGATGCTGGTCCGCCAGCGCGCGGTCCTGGACTGGAAGGGCTTATTGCTGTGAGTTCATGAAGCAGCAGTTGGAGTACCACTGCGATATACACCCCGATCGCTGTCCCGACGTAGCGATTGCTCGAGCACAGTTCGAGGGAGGCGACGGGGAGCTGATCCTTATTGCTCCGAATGCTGAATACACCTGCAACTACTGCCCTGCTTGTGGCACTCGATGGCCAGGCGCCAAGGACGAGTGGGCGGGAGAGAGGCGTTGGAGCAAGCTCGCGGAGGAGGGAGCAGAAATGACGAACAAGCTGGAACCGGTGGACCTGGAGCGCTGCCAGGCGGACGTGCCCGGGAACGGTCCTTTCACCATGGGCGGGAAGATCGGCAACCCCCGCGACGGGTATCGGGTGCGGTGCGAGCATCCCCCCATCGTCATCGCAACGGAGAAGGAGCCCGGAGAAGACGGTCGCAAGGGCTCGATGTCTCTCTGCGGGGGCTGCCGGGAGGCGCTGATCAAGCAGGAGGGCGACGACTTCGCGACGTTCATGTCGACGGAGGGGATGAGGAACTGTCCCGATTGCGGGGTGGCTCCCGGGGAGCAGCACTTCGACGGTTGCGACATCGAGTTCTGCTCGGAGTGCATGCTGCAACGGATGATCTGCGACTGCGAGGGGCACGATCCGGAGCTGACCCGGTGGACGGGGCTCTTCCCCGGGATCGCCGAGTGCCGGGAGCTCGGCTGGTACGTTCAGATCGACCCGAGGACGCATCTGATCGGTCCCCGCTGTGAGGCGGACCACCCCCATGCCAGCGAAGACCTGAACCGCTGGGCGCTCTACTCCCAGGAGCACGCGATCGCTCGCGCGAAGGCGATGAAGGAGCAGGTTGTCATTGTGACCGCCCAGCAGAAGAGCCAACTCTCGAGGGCGGCCGAGCTCATCGGCGGTTTCGTAGATGACTTTGACGACCTTCTTTACGAGATCCAGCTAGAAGTCAACCATTGCACCGACATCGCACGCGAAGCGCAGGACAAGGTCTGGGAGGAGATCTTCTCCCCTATCAACCGCATTATCAGGAGAGTCAACGAGGAGGTTCTGCCGTTGGTGCCAGAGTCTCTGAGGGAGGGCACCGAGGAGTTCGTGTTTCTCAACAGTGACAGCTTCCGTGTCACTCTGGACATTCGTCAGCCCAACGTCAAGCCCCTCAGAGACCTCTTCGATCGTGTCTGGAAGGCGGCGGTTGATGCAGAGGAGGAACCACAAGAGGCTCCTCCGACCAAGCCCCTCAAGACGGAGCTGAACCTGAAGGTTCGGCGGATCAAGGACCTCGTCGAAGCGGCCTATGAGGAGCCGTGGGACGTCGAAGCTCTCTTGCGGGAAATACGAGAGATCGCGGAGGTGACATGAACGCAGGACGGAAGCACGACCGGGAGCTGCGCGAGCTGGCCGGTGAGATTCGGTACGAGCTCGAAGACGCCGACACCGAACTGCAAGAGACACTCAACGACGCCTGTCGATATGCGATGGGCTGCCAGGACCGAGCCCGAAAGAAGCTCCGTTTCATCAACGACCTCGTGAAGAGGGTCAACCGGGAGCTCCTTCCGCGAGCCCCTCAGTCGCTGCGCCCCGATGGAACAGACGTCGTGGGGTTCTTGAGGACCCCTGTAGACGGGCTCACGGTGTCGACGTCTATCAGAAAGCCCCACACAGGGCAGGTAGTGACCCTGACGGCTTTCTTGAAGGGTATCGTAGACTACGGCAAAGACGCCTTGAAGGAGAACCTTCTAAAACAGAAGGTTCTCGAGCAGAAGGTCTTGTCGCAACTCCAGGAAACACGTCGATTTGCGGAAGAGGCCGGAAGCGATGGTCTTGCGGGCCACTTGCGGCACTTGATCGGGAACCAGGAAACCCGGATTTACGAGATCGACCAGGGGGTTCGTGAACGCGATGAGTACGAAGCGACGATGCAACGAGTTCTCGGGAAAGAAGAGTACGACGCGCGGCTCGAACAAGGCTTCGGAGCTCTTTTCAGGAAAGACGTGGTACCAGTCTCTGCTGATGGGGATGACGGGAAGGTACAAGCCGCCGTCTCAGAGGGACCTGGACGCAGTGATAGACACGATGGTTCGACCGAAGAAGGGCTCGAGGAAGTCTCTGATGCGGCTCCTAGAGAGCGAGGAGGGGCAGCTGCTGGCCAGCCTGACCAAGGAGCAGCGCCGGGAGCTGTTGGCGAACCAGGACAAGCTGCTCGAGTGGTGGAACAAGCACACGAACGCGGGGACGACGGGTCCGGATCGTCCGATCCACCCCCTCCATACGACGGGACACAAGACGCGCCCGGTCTGAAGCATCGCTTCCTGTATTTGTCGTCGAACCTTGATCGCATCAATGGCGATCAGGCCTATGTGATTTCTTGCACGGCCAGGGAGCTCCAGACGCTTCTCTGCGGGGCGTCGCCGGAGAGCATTCGGGAGTTCTGGTTCGACTACGAACCTTCCCCGGGGTGGTGCATGCTAGTCGAGCCTGGTGTGATGGTGTTGGACCTGGCTCGCAGGGGAGAAGTCTGCAGCCGAGCCCGTCTGGAAGAGCTCGGAGTGTGGGAGGCGCCATGAAGAAGCTACGACAGTGGTTCTGGCTGGCCGTGCTGCCGATCGCGCTGCTGGTGAAGGGGCTCTACTACCTCTCGGGCGCGGTCGTTGTGTTCTTCTTCGTGTGGCTGGCCGGTGCGGTCCTGGTCGACCTGGTGAGCGACGCCAACGTCGAATACGAGTTCCCGGTGATCGGGCTCCTTGCGTCGCTGTTCGTCCACTTCCTGTGCTGGGGTGCTTTGCACGGGGTCGTAGGCGCCGCCCAGAATTCGCGGGTCAAGTCCCTGATGCGCGGGGAGTACGACGACTGATGGGCCGGATAAAGCGACGACGGAAGAAGGTCTGGGCGCGCAACAAGTTCGAGCTCCCCGTCCGCTGGATCTCTTTCGGGCACCTCCCGAACGAGGTCCCTTTGATACAGGTGCCCATGGGGGAGGGCGAGACGGCGAACGTGTGGGCCTCCACGATGCGTTCGTGCGAGTTCTTCCCGGGGGAGGGGACGGGCGGGGATCTCTCTGTGCCTTGCGAGGGCTCTTTCCTGGAGCGGGTGTTCCAGGAGGCAGATGGCGAAGAGACCTTGGACCCCTATCAGGCGACCGAGCTGGGAGATCTCTCCCACTTCGTGTTTGCTTCCATGGAGTCCATCCGTCTCGGGATCGAGATCTGCTGGGGCGCCGATGTGTTCGTCTGCGACGAGCGCTTCGTGGCGATCACGCAGAAGGGGCTCAGATTGGGGGCGGAGTGGGGCCTGGAGCTCGATCCCAACCCTGTGGCCCGATGCCGGATACTGTTCGAATTCCTCGTGGATCTGACCGGCAAGTCGATCTACTGGGTGGTGGACTTCGTGAAGGAAGTCGAGAAACGCTGCCTGGAAGAGTACGGGGTCGACAAGGAGAAGACCGAGCTCACGGCGCCCCTTCCGAAGCCGATCGAGGCACCGGCCCTGTCCTGGGACTCGTACTGTTCCGGGGCAGGCAAGACCCTGTGGAAGGAGGACCGTTGATCAGGGGCTCGGGGGCGGTTCCGGCGGCGTTCCGTTGGAACCACGCGGTTTGTTTTCTTTCTTGTACCGGATATCCCGTATCAGTTCCCGGATGCGGGGTTGTTCGTGGAACAGCACGGGATAGAACCCTTCTTCCAGACAGGAGCGAACCAGGAGGGTCAACGCTTCCGGCATCTCTTCGACTCTGATGTAGTCGATCAGACGAGCGATCCCTTCGAACCGTTTGGCGGCCTTGGCGCCGTTGGCTTTCTTGACGAGCTCCACATCTCTGCGTTTGCGGGCGCACACGTCGATGACAGGGTTCCGGGAATGGCGGAGCAGGTAGCGGTAGAAGGCCGTGTATACACCTTTGATGTGGGGTCTGGCTTTTTTCCACTTCTCGGACTTCAGCTTGTCGTGTTCGGGAGAGCCCTCGGGACAAATTCGGAGTTGTCTTTCGATCCGGGCACCGTCGCTGGTGCCGAAGAAGATGGCCATGCCCCTGGCCTTGGCGATCGCGTTCAAGATGTGCCTGTCCTGGTTCGCAGCGTCGTTTCCGAGGAACGGGTCTTCCAGGGCGTTCTTCAGGGTTTCTTCCAGGTTGGAAATACGCTCTTCAGCTTGGTCCGTTCGTTCTTCGACCTCTTCGAAGCGCTTCGAAGCACTCTTCACGAAGTCGTCGATGCCCCCCATCATTTTCCCGACCAGCTCTTCCAGGGTGGAGATGGTCTCGGCGTGCTGGGCGTTGATCCGGGATTGTTGGACGTTGATCTCTGCCTGCTGCATGAAGAGGCGCTCGAGGTCCCCCGGCAGCGGCGAGCCATGAGCGGCCTGTTCTTGTCCCAGAGTGTACGTCCCCAGTTTGGCAAGAGTGGGCAGAACGGTGTGTGTTACCCACCGCTGGAAGGGGCGTGCACGGTCCGAAGACCGAGCCCCCATCACGAGATCCAGGTAGCCGGGGAAGTTGCAGGTGAGCGTTTTCTGAGGTCTGCCCAGCGAGTCGATGATATATGTTGAACATACATCATCCTTGTCTAGCCGATCGGCAGCCTGGCGGGCGTTCTGGATCTCCAGGTAATCACAAGCATCTTTGATGACGAAGGGGTGTGTATTGCTATCGGTCAGCTGGAAGGGGTGATTCTCGAAATAGAGGGTCAGGATGCCTTCGGGGCTGAACTCGGGCTCTCCTAGGTCTCTGAAGTCTTCTCCGAGGTCTTCGTCTTCATCCACGACCTCGGCTTCTGGCTCTTCCGGCTCCGGCTCTGGCTCCGGTTGCGGCTCTTCGGCAGCTGCTTCGGGCTCCGGCTCTTCCGGCTCTGGTTCTTCGACGACGCCCCGTTTACGAGTCTTCTGGCCTCCGAGGTCTTTCCGGGGCCATTCGCCGGCGTCTATCAGGAGTTCGCGCAGCACTGTGGGAGACCGTCCAAGGAGCTTGCCGGTGGCCTTCAGGAAGTAGCCGAAGTCCAGAAGTTCCACCGCCTTCTTCAGGAGCTCGTCCCCCTCGAGTTCTTCGCAGCCTTCCAGGTCAGGTCCCGAGTCGAATTTCGGGAACGGGTCGCCTACGCGCCAGGAGCTCGGGTTCCAGTCCAGGCGGGTCTTGAACCCTCCCGGGGGGTCGTAGGGGTCATTGAAGAGCGCCTGGGGCAGTTCCACAGGTTCCTCCCCCTCTTTCGTGTGGAACTTGTGGCTGGCCAGGTAGCAACGCATATCCCTGGGGTAGGCGTAGCGCTTGTCCCTGCACTTGGCTGTGGTCCGAACCGCGGGGAAATAGTTCGCGCCCGCGGATGCGGTGAGAGTGGTTGGTTGCAACTCGAACTGCTGGCCGAACGTATGCGTCGAAACCAGGCCCTTCGCAGCCAGTTCGATGGGGGTCAGATCGACAATCAGGGCCGGGAACAGTTTCCGCCGTTGTGTCGCCATCTTCCTACAAGCTCCCCTTCTTTCGGTGATACCCCTTCCCTTCCCGCTTCGGATCGGGTACGTTTTTGTATGTACTACACCGATGTAGCTCACTCACCCTAACAGGAGTCTTGCTGATGAGCAATACGAAGCCGACCTCTTTTCGCTTGCTGCCGGAGGTCCTTGATCGCCTGGATCTTCTGGCGAAGTATCTCTGCGTGGTGCATGGGGTTCAGAAGGTCAGCCGTGCGACGGCGTTGGCCTATCTTGTAATGAATGCGCTCGACCCGGACGGGATGCCTACGTGGCGTTTCTACCGAGAAGACGAGCTCCCCGACACATAGGCCTTGACAACCGGGGAACGACCGATATAGTTATGTGACTGTTGTCCTACTCTGGTGTGACATCAGGGTGACGGGAGGTATGACGTGGGGCGTGACACAGCTCGGGTGTGCTTGTACACCCTGACGGCGATGCTGGAGCGGGTGGATTCGTACTGCCGGCATCGGGGCGGGATCAGCAGGAGCAAGGCGATCACGGAGCTGGTCTTGCACGCGCTGGCATCAGAGCTCCTGGAGATCCGAGAGGAGGTGATTGTGAGGGCGATCGAGGCTTCGAAGCAGGACCTCGAAGTACATGACGGGGATTGGTGAAGGAGACGTAGACCGATGGGCAGCAACCAGAAAGTCGAGCCAATCACGCCAGTGAGTGCGCGTGAGCAGTGGAAGAAGAACAAGGAGCGGGACCTGGGTCCGGTGATCGTGGCTATCAATGAGCGTCTGGCGAAGGACCCGTATGGGTGCCGCATCTCGTGGCGCGACCTTCCGCTCAACCTGGATCACCAGGAGCAGAACCTCGTGCGGGTCACGTTCTACCACGCCGACTGGGACGTGGAGAGCTACGACAACCAAAAGGAGCAGGACTCGGGCTTGTGGTTCAAGGGCCAGCGACAGCGGCTTCAGAACTGAGACCAACGGAGGGGACGGTGGAGACAACGAGAGAATCAACGACCAACGTGCGGCAGCTCGAGCGCTTGGGGAAGCTGGCGGTGGACAATGACGAGGCGGCTCTCCGGGAGTTCCTGCGGCTTCGCAGCCGGGGAGGGGACGTGCTCGCGCGCCTTGACCTCGCACGTCTGGAGGGCGTTGTGATCCCGGAGCTGGTGGAGATCCCTGCCGGTACGGACGTGTTGGGCAGTCCGCCGGACGAAGATGGTCGGTGGCGGAACGAGCATCAGATCGAGGTGACGATCGAGAACACGTACTGGATGGCTTCTGCGCCGGTCACGCAGTCCGAGTACGCAGCGGTGATGGGGAAGAACCCCAGCCACTTCCAGCAGGGCGACAATCCTCTCGAGCGCCCGGTGGAGTGCGTGAGCTGGTACGACGCCATCGAGTATTGCAACGCGCTCTCGGAGCGCTGCGGTTTACCGCCCGCGTACATCGGGGACCGCCAGCAGGGCTACCTGTGGAAGGAGGGCCCGGGCTTCCGGATCCCGTCCGAGGTGGAGTGGGAGTACGCCGCCAGGGCGGGCAGCGACGGTGCGCGGTACGAGATTGGGGTGTGCGACCGGTGTGGTGGCGAAGTCGAGTGGCGCGAGGCGTCTCTGGAAGAGATCGCCTGGTTTGACCAGAACTCAGATGGTCGGACTCATGCGGTTCGGCAGCTGGCTCCGAACAGGTGGGGCCTCTACGACTGCCTGGGGAACGTCTGGGAGTGGTGCTGGGACGAATACGCCGAACACATGAAGCACGCGAAGCCCGACATCACTATGGCGGAGCAGAAGCCGGACCCTCCCATGAGGCAGGTGACGTCGAAGAAACGGCACCAGCGCGGAGAGCCCGCGGAGGTCAATTTCGAGATCGAACGACTTCCTCTCTCGACTGGCCCCTGCCCCTCTCCAGACTCAGCCTCGTCCCAGACGCCCGAGCCGGACCCCGAGGGCGTCGGCTCTGCCGAGGTTGAGCTCCCTTTTGGGCACGGCGATCCCTCACTCTCCGCGGCGCTTTCTACCCCGACCCACCCCTCCGATTGTCCCGCCGCGAGTGGCTCGGGAACCAACACCCCGAGGGCTTCAAGTCCTGGTACATCGAGCTCGAGACCTACGTCTTCTACACCGTTCGACCAGGGTTCAGGATCTGCCGGGGGTAGACGGCGCCCTTTCGAAGTGCCAACTTCCGAGGCGGACGCTTGTTCAGGGAACTCTCCTCTGGTCACGGAGCCCGGATCGCCCACCGAGGCCCTGGGAGCTACCCCGAGTACAAGGGGACGCTCCTCGGCTTCCGGATCGTCCGATCCCAGGGGTAATCGCCGCCCTTTCGTCCCTGGGGAGAGACCACAGAGGCCGACCGGGTCGCTCGAGGACCGAGCCCCTTCGCCAAGGTCGGGCGGGGCTTCGCCAGCGTCTACTACAGGGGCGTCGCCAGCCTCGCGAAGCGGTCATCCGAGCCCTTCGCCTCCTCCTCATTTGGTAAGGGTTTTCGAATCGCCCGAGGTTGATCGCCCTTTCGACTCGGGGAGCGGGGGATCTACCTCATCGAGTTCTTTACCCCCGCTCTCGGACGGCTCTCCATCAGAGGATACGGAAGAGGAGCAGCCGGCCGCTGGGGCTTCCGGATCTGTCGAGGAGGACACTCCTGACCCTTTCCTCGGGACCGCTTCCTCCGAGGGGGCGCATGGCTCGATGCAGCACACCCGTACCCTCCCCACAATTTGCGACCCGGGAGAAAGACCCCCCGCACCATGTGGACCCGGGCCCATCATATCGGCTTCCGGATCTGTTGGGGGTGATCACCCTTTTCCGGGGAGCCCTGGCGGGAGCCGTATGGCAAGCCCCGGGGAGGGTGTTTCGACGCCGTCTACGCGCGCGTGCGACTGTCTGGGAAGTGCTTCTCCCCACGACGAAGCTGGGCCCACCAGCGGCGCGGATTCCGGATCTGCCGAGGATGAGGAGGACGCTGTCCCTTTCGGGTCGTCCGAGCGGGGTCCTGGATGCGACTCCAGCCTTCCGCATCCCGCCGAAGACAGGGGCGTGAGTTCGGGGACTGGACCAGCGCCGGCTTCCGGATCTGCTGGGGGTGAGCGCCGCCCTTTGTCTGGATCCCGATCTGTCGAGGGGGCGGCTCCGCGGTCTCCCTCCGTCTCAACGCCCGGGGAACCGGGCTCACAACCATGTCCGACAAGCTGCTCGGATTCCGGATCGTCCGATCCGACGGAGGTACTTGAGCGCCCTTTCGACACTTCGTCTTCCCTGTCGCCAAGACCGGGCGAGGCTTCGCCAGCAGCCTCTTCAGAGGTGTCGCCAGCGTCGCGAAGCGTGACTCCGAACCTTTCGCCGACAACTCCTGGGGCAAAGGTTTCCGGATCTGCTGGGGGTAGGGGCCCTTTAGCAGGTGCCGAGGGAACTCGTGGTTCTCAGAGGACTTCCAACCCCTCGGCAGATGCAGCACGGTATGGAGAATCACAGGAAAGCTCTACATCATCGGATTCCGGGTTTGCAGAGGGTAAGCGCCCTTTCGGCGCCGCGTTCGAAGAGGCGAGTGCTACTCCCGCTTCACGAACGCTCTCCGGATCCATCTCGGACGACGGAACGGGAGCCTCCGACCACGTGGCATCTTCTTCACGGGCTTCCGGATCTGCTGGGGGTGAGCCCCGCCCTTTTGGAGTCTCCGGGGCGGGTCCTGGTGGGACCGGAACAGAAGCGACGGCACTCTCCACAAGCGGACCAACTACTACCACGACGAGAACTTCTACCCAGGGAGTCCTCACGACATCGTCGGCTTCCGGATCTGCTACGGGTGATCGCCGCCACTTTTGGCCTGAGATCCCGAACCCCTGGCCCCTCGGGAACGGACCGAGGCCCCGGACCGCCTCCTACAAGTCCCTCCTCAAAGGCTTCTGCTACAACAATGTCATCTACGTGCGCACCCACGACCGAGACTTCCTCGAGCACGATGGACGCCTCGACGAACACCAGATCGGAGCAGGCAGCGATGTCGGCTTCCGGATCGCACGGGGGTGATGTGGGCACGTTCCGCTGGAGAGAGCTGTCTCAGGGCTTCTCGGCTCTCGAGTTCACTGAGGCCCCGGATCCTGAAGATGTCATCCGGGTCCACTACTGGGACGACACACACAGAATCGTCATGGGCAGCACCTTTCGCGGCGGTCTCGATATCCAGTTCCACTCGGGGCACCGCTCTTCCTTTGCGGCCACAGACGACTTCGTAACCCGCTTGAGCTTTCGAGTTTGCAGGGGCGGAGGCCCCGCCACTACGAGGAGACGACATGAAAGTCATCGGCAATGAACTGCACACAGAGAACCTGATCGTGGTCTTCCACAGAACCTTCCGGCTCCCGGAGGACGGAAAGACCTACCCCCTGCCACGCTCGGTCGGACGCTTCCCTCTCAAGCGCATCGACGACTACAAGGACAAGGTGCCGCCCAGCTGGGTGGAGAAGGGCGGCGTGTTCCTGCCGCTCCACCAGCGCGAAGCGATGTGGATCCAGTTCGGACTGCGCACGCACGCGCCCTGCGCCGTGAAGGTTGGCGTCGGGAAGATCGACGCCATCACGGGTGAGCCCTGGAAGGACGGTCTCAGCGAGGACAAGCAGGACTACCTCGTGGCTCCGCCCCAGAAGTGGATCGACGGCATCAAGTCCGAAGAGGGCAAGGTCAGCCAGTTCGTGGCGATGCCCCTGGGCATGGGCTATACCGTGGAAGGTCAGGTCACGGGTGAGGAGAAGCACGGCGGCCTGCAGCTGGCCGTCTACCCGGGCAAGCGAGAGCACTTCCCGAAGCCCAAGAAGCGCAGAGGCACGCGCTCCCGCGGTGTCGCGAAGGGCGGCTTTGCGACTGCTGGCGGAGCCTCCGGGCAGAGCCTCGGCTGGGACGGCGACGACGGCTTCGAGAGCTACTCCGGGGAAGTGAAGACCAGCGGCGGGCACACCCTCGAGAGCGCGGTCCTGTGCAGCACTGCGCCTGCGGGAGCCCCTGAAGGCGTTGCCAAGGGCTTCATGAGGCACGCCATCAAGCCCACGGTGATTCGGAGACACGCGAAGAGGAGCTTCCAGGAGAACGCCCCGAAGGCGGCTCTGATGGGGATGGGTGCGGGCGGCTCGATGCGTCAGCAGGTCTATCCCGACCCCCACGGTGTCCATGTCTGGGACCAGGACTGCAAGCAGCGCGTGTTCGTCCACCTGGTGAACGCGGAGATGTACCAGCAGATCACCGGCGAAGCGCCGCCCCCGAGCCCCATCGGCAAGGACGAGTACTTCGCGGCCGGGATCCCCTGGTTCGACCTCTACGACAAGGACCTTGGTGACGTGGAGGCCTCCGAGACGCTGGGCAAGGTGAAGACCATCTCCGAGATGGACAAGGACAAGGGCTTAGAGGGTCAACAGGACGATTCGAGCGCCCCGGTCGAGGAGGTCGTCAGTTGCGGCACCCCGAAGGTGGTCGACACAGAGACCGTTCGCGATGGAAGCTGGTGAGAGTGGCCCGGAAGCGTTCGTTTCCGGGTATACAAAAGATTGGGGAGAGGACCCGAAGGAGGGCGCCATGCCTCGAGCAGACTTGAACCACAGTACCGTCCTGGAGAACCAGTCCACCCTGCTGCCCTCGGACTGTCCCGACCGAAAGTGCCGGGAGCACATGGTCGACTCCGATGGAGGTAGCCTCGAGTGTCCGAAGTGCCGCCGAAGAAAGCTCCCGATCGGGCTCGCCATCTTCGACGCCATGGTCCTCTCGGACACCCCCGTCTACTCCGTCTGATCTTTTTCCTCTTTTCCGCTTGACAATCGAATAGCGACCTATTACGGTGTGTGGTGTCACATCGACACACGATGTGTGCAGTTCCAACGGAGGGGGACACCCATGCACCGCCATGAAACACTGCGACGAATCGACGAGAAGGTCCGGGAAGAGCTCGAGAACGGCTTCCTGGAAGTGGGTTCGCCGAGCGCGCACCGGATCCAGGCGCTTCTCGACCTTCGGGTGCAGCTCGAAGAAGAGAACAAGGCCGAGCCCCCGTGGCTCCAGACCTGGCAGTACTTGAGAGAGAATAGCCAGGCGGCCCTCGTGGCGCTCCTCGAATACACGTACCTGGGCGCGCCCGCGCGCGCTATCAAGAAGCTCCGTGAACGAACGGAATGGGAGGTGCTCACGCGCCTCTTCTACGGGAGGAAGCCATGAGCACACTCTGGTTGGACAAGTTCCCGGGACAGCTCCCCATGCGTGAAGACCTGGACGGCTCCTGCGCCCTGCTCATCGGCACCCCTGACTACATCAGGCTACCACCGGAACTCGGGGGCCGAAGCGAAGATGTCCTGGGTGTCCGTGGCGACTTGTGCCCGAAGTGCGGTTGCGCTCCTGCGATGCACTACCGCCTGGAGACCCTCTGTGTGGCCGAATGCGACGACAAGTGCGGCTTCGTCTGGTACCGGGAGCGCAAGGAAGAGACCGATGCCACGCCATGAGTACTACTGCCAGTGTTCGCTGTACCGGGACGACCCCGAGACCGAAGAGACGTGGTGGACGACCACGTACCTGCCGGCAGACAAGCTGAAGAAGAACGCCAAGGTGCGCTTTCGCAACAAGCGCTCCGAGCCCTGGTCGCCCTGGTGGACGATCAACCGCGTGGGGCGGAAACACCGGGGCGAGTACGTCGAAGAGCGTGAGACCGACTATCAACGGACGCGCCAAGCGTCGGACGTGTAACGGAGGACACGATGAGAAAAGACGAAGAAGGCAACCCCTGTCCCGGGACCCTGGGCGAGTACAGAGACTTCTGCGCTGCCTTTTCTCCTCACAAAGAGGAGTGTGAAGCGGTGGCTTTCCTGGACAAGATGATCGCCGAGCACCCGAAGGGGCGCGACGAAGAGGTGGTCGCCCCCGACTCCCAGATGCGCTGGGTGTTGATGCCACGGCTGCTCAAGAGAGCTGAGGGGTCGTCATGAAAAAGCGGGCCGGGATCTACGCCAGGGTGTCCACGAAGGATCAGAGCGTCGAGATGCAGCTTGAGGAGCTCCGCAAGTACGTGGAGCTCAACGGCTGGAAGCACAGGGAGTACGTCGACGAAGGTGTCTCCGGTGCGAAGGCCTCCAGGAAGGCGCTCGACAAGCTCATGAAGGATGCGATCACCGGGAAGCTGGACGTAGTCCTTGTGTGGAAGTTCGACCGCTTCGCCCGGAGCACACGGCAGCTCGTGACCGCCTTGGAGACCTTCCAGGAGCACAGCGTCGACTTCGTGTCCCTCCGGGAGACCATCGACACGACCAGTGCCGCCGGAAAGATGTTCTTCACCATCGTGGCCGCCTTCGCCGAGTTCGAACGCGACACCATCAGGGAGCGGGTCAAGGCCGGTATGCAGCACGCTAAGGCCAACGGGACACACGTCGGGCGTCCCAGGGTAGAGACCGACCTAGAAGCCGTGGAAGAGCTCTTTGGCAAGGGCTACTCCCAACGGAAAGTGAGCAAGCTCCTAGGCATCCCGAGGGGCACCCTTCAGAGGGCTCTGAAAGAAAAGGAGACAGAAGAATGCAGCTGAACTGGAAGACCTTCAAGGACCGGCCCCTGGCGGGGTTTCGCCTGTTGGCCTACGTGAAGATGAACGAATCCCTGGTGATCACGAACTACGCCCTGTGCTACGCCGAGTGGACCGGAGAGGTCTGGCGGCTCGAGACCGATAGGGATGTCAGTCGGGCCAAAGTGGCGCTCTGGTGCGCCGTTCCTCCGGGTTACAGCACCGAAGAGATCGTCGCCGGCTATCGGGACACTTTGCCTGACGATGAGTGGCTCTCGGAGCTCGTCCAGGAGCTCGAGGTGCCCCGCGTTTCGAACCCCGTCGACGAGCACATGAAGAAAGTGGTCGCCCAACTGGAGGATCGTGAGGCGTCCATTCAGGAAGGTATGGCGGAGTTCGGACTGTCCCGGAGGGAGCTCCTCGACATGATCGGGGACGACCGCGAAAAAAGCGTCGCTGTGTGCATGCAGAGGCTAGGATGTAACCGGGCCAAGGCGGAGTTCGTGTGGAGCTCAGTGCAGGCTTCCAAGGATGCTCGGCCATGAGTAGGAGTGTGATCCGGCAGCGCGGCAGCATCCGAACCGAGCCGGACTTTGTTCGCGAGATGAAGGGGCTGATCCTGGAAACGAAGGCCGCCGTTCAGAGGCTGGCTGTCCTGTTCCAGACGCACGTCCACACAGCCCCCATGCGTCCGCCAGATCCGGCCTTCTCCATTCAAACCGTTCTGACGACGCCTCCGACGACGGTCACACCGGCAGACCTGCTCCCGATCGACCTGGACCTGGCCCGGGAACGTCTGCTCGCGGGCTTGGGTGTGCCGGCCGAGTTCATGGGGGTGAAGGAGACCCTCCAGCAGGAGAACGACATCGCGACCCTGATGGAACACGTGCAGTTCGTGGACGAGGAAGAGGAGGAAAAGGAGTACTTCCGGGAGAAGTTCCCCCGGATTGCCGAGATGCGCGATCGGTGGGAGGCCGAAGAGAAAGAGTGGGAGGAAGAGCGGGACCGCCGTTGGGCGGCCAGGGAGGCGGTGTGCGACACCTGAAAGAGCTCGAGGAGCGGATCGAAGAAGAGCTGGAGTTCGGCCACTGGGGCACCCAGGACAGAACCTGGTTGAAGCGCATCCTGAAGTGGATCGGTCAGATAGAGATGCGGGCCAAAGAAGAAGAAGAGTCCGAGTCGCCTGAGCCCGAGCCGCCAGAGCACCGGTTTCTGCTCCGGATCAAGGGCGACCAGGGGTGCAAGCACGCGCCCTGGGGCTGCAACGAATGCCTCGAAGTGCTCCCGATGGACACCATGGAAGAGGCCGAGGCCTACGTGCTCGAGCACTACAACTTCTCGGAATGGTCTCTCCTCGGCGCACATAGGGACCGCTGGACGCGGAATGAGAGCATCATCGAAGTTGCGCAGCTCATCGAGGCCCGAGCGATCTGGACCTTCGATGTGAGGGCGCTTCGGAAAACCTCGCTCGAGGAGCTCAAGAAGCAGCAGGCCGAGGCAAAGGAGCAGAAAGAACGGGAGGAGCTGGCTCGGCTGGCTCAGAAGTACGCTCCGAAAGACGGGTCCGAAGACTAGGGTACACCGGGCAGCACGGGGCGTTGGTGGGGGTGTCCCCAACAAGAAGGAGATGGACAATGCCAGTGAAAGCGATGCGAGTAGAGACCCGGAAGAAGCACCCGAACGCGGACACGCTCTGGGTGTACGACCTCGCTGTGGGTGATTCGAAGTTGGTCCAGGTGGTGGCGAACTCGGACCACATCTACGAGGAGGGGGAGCTCGTCGCGGTGGCGCTCCCGGGTGCTATCCTGCGGGACGGTACCGAGGTGAAGAAAGCGAAGTTCAGAGGTCTGGCGTCCTACGGGATGATCCTGAACAAGGCCGACCACGAGGAGGGAGCGGACCTGACGGAATTCTTCTGTCACGACGACTACTCCCCGAAGACGAAGCCTCGACACGTGAAGTGGCCAGCGATCGAGCTCTTGCACAACGTGCTTCGGAACCTTCAGGGGATCGCGGAGCACGTCGGTGCGGAGTACAAGCCTCCTGTTGTGTCCTACTGCGCCAAGGTGAAGCTCCATGGGACGAACGCTGCGATTCAGATCGCCGGTGGCCGGATTACGGCGCAGAGCCGTAAGTGTATCCTCACGCCCGAGGTGAAGGACAACAAGGGCTTCCGGGCCTGGGTGGAAAAGAACCGGGACTACTGGGAGCAGTATCTCGGTGCTCCGAAGCCTCTCACGTTCTTCGGAGAGTGGTGCGGCCCCGGTGTGCAGCGGGGTATGGCAGTTTCGAAGCTCGACCGGAAGATCTTCGTGGTCTTCGGCGTCCAGGTTGGCTTCGACCACGAGGCGGAGATGGTGACGGAGCCGGGCGTGATCGAAACGCTCTGTTCCCAGCCTCACCCGGACGTGTTCATCTTGCCCTGGTACAGCTCCTATGTGGAGATTGACTTCGGAAGTAGCGAGTCCCTGGAGAAGAACGCTCGTTTCATGGCGGGCTGTGTGAGGCGCGTCGAGGCCGAGGACACCTGGGTCAAGGAGACGTTCGGCATTTCGGGCGTCGGCGAGGGGTTGGTTTGGTATCCAGTGTCCTGTGGGAACGGTGACCCACTCCCGTGGTACCTTCCGGCGCATGAGCTGATGTTCAAGACGAAGGGTGAGAAGCACTCTGTGGTGCAGCAGAAGGCCCCGGTCCAGATCGCACCGGAGGTGGCCGAGAGCATCGAAGGCTTCGTCGAGATGTTCGTGACCGAGGCCCGGTGCGAGCAGATCCTGGGGGAGGTGTTCGGTGACGAGGCTCCAACGAAGCGCGGCACCGGGCTTTTCCTGAAGGCCTTCAACGCCGACGTCATCAAGGAGAGCGAAGCCGAGCTCGAAGTGGCCGGACTGGAGTGGAAGCAAGTCGCCAAGGGCATCGCAGAAGCCGCCCGCAAGTGGCTTTTCACGAAGGTGTAACCCGATGAGCGTCGACCACGAAGCTCTCGAAAAGCAGGTCCTCGCGACACACGCGGCCATGCGCCTGCACGGGGTGGAGCCTGTTCCCGACTGCGACGTCTACTACCTCGTTCGGTCTCTGTACTTCACGGACAACGTGCTGGTGATCCCCATGCGATTCCCCATAGACCGCGTGGTGGTTCCGGCGAGCTGTGACGAGGTGTGGTACCAGAGCGACTACGAGGCAATTCTCCCGGAGTCCTATTTCCACATACTGTCACCAGAAGTCCCCGGGCTCCCTTCGGCCTACTCCCTGGAGGCTCAGTCCTACAGGCTGCACGGACGAACGGAAGACAAGACCCGGCTCAACAACCTGTCCATCGGGACACAGAGTCGTCACATCGGCGTGGCAGCGACGGCGACCGGCAAAGATACGACCGTCCGAATCATCGTGTTCGCGCCCTACTGCTGGGTGTGGACACCGATGACGACAAGCGGCTGGGGCGTGGTGTTCCGGTGCGGCATCCAGGCGGTGGGAACCAAGCTGTACGACCCCTTCGAAGGGGTCACGAAAGCCGACATGGAGGAGGGATCGTGAACGAGGGCGTACAGCACATCCAGCGGCTCGAGGCGCTCTTCAAGAGGATCTCCGACCAGACCCTCCAGAAAGAACTCAAGGCCGAGCTGAGGCGCGGCGGCGTGCTTCATCCCAACTGGATAACGGAGGTGGTTTACGAGCTGGCGGATCTCAAGATGCGCCATGAGAGGCTCCAGGACCGCATGGCCCGGGCCGAAGAAGCCCTCTTCGGAAATCCGCAGCGTATATAAGAGCTGGAAGCGCTCGGGGTTCCTCGCAGTGAGCTCCGTCAGCTCCTGTACAGCAGCCCCTACGGCGCGAACCTCCGTGAGTACCTCTTCCCAGACCCGGAACAGGAACGACCCCGCCCTCCAGCGCCTCCCCCGAGGTCTCCAGACTCGGAGCTCTTGTGTTCAGCTTGCGCACTGAGGAGGGAGAGAGGCTTCGTACCCATCCACGGACATTGTGATGAGTGCACTCTCATGAGGCGGACCGTGGCGCGGCTCAAGGCATCGTTCAATGGCTGACAAGATCCACCATTCCTGGGAGTCCAAGGCTCTCGAGGGTAGAGACCGCTGCTACTTCTGCGGTTTTCTGCGGGACCCCGTCCGCGTGAAGGTCCGAAGACGCGACGGGACGTATAGCTACCAGCACTATTACTACGAGCCCGAGACGAAGAAGCAGGTGGTGTACCGCCCCTGCGACGCATCGCTGAAGAACGACGGAGACCGCATCAAGACGTTCCTGGGGCGCTTTGAGATCGAGGTGGAGGCGAGACGGGTCAACATGAAGGGCGCTCGTTTGCAGTTGATGCTTCGGCCCCAGGCTGCCCGGGAGCTCATCCGGCTTCTGGAAACGAGGATCCGATGAAGAGAGAGCACGAGAGACTGCTCGAATTGGCCAAGCAAGGGGATGTGGAAGCGGCCTACAGGTTGATCACGCTCGTGCGCAGGGGCCAGGTGAACGAGGTCGCCCTGGCTTCCCTGGACCGAGCGATGACTGACCTGGCCACTTCGGCCATGGCAATCCGGGAGGTCCTCGTGCACTACGCGACCTGGGAACGGGGCCTGAAGTTGAAGTGGATCGGACGATCCAACCACTCCCGACACCTGTGCGATATCGGCGGAAAGCACCTCACGATGTGTAGGAGAGATCCCATCAACGGGGAGTGGATTCACTTCGTCCCCGCAGACATGAGCTGGCCGTGGTGGAAGGGTACCGGGAGGGAGCCCAAGGAGGGCCAGAGACCTCCCTGCAAGCGTTGTCTGCACGCGCTCCAGGAACGGGACAGTGAGATGTACGACGCGCTCCGGGACCTGCTCCTGGAAGGCATGAAGAGAGTCGAAACCAACCCCCTCCGACTTCGAGAGCTTGAAACATGAAGTTCAACGACTTCGCACGACTGCGGAAGCTGGCCGAAGGCGGCGACTTTTCTGCCCAGTGGGAGCTCGATCGTGTGCGGAAGCGCAACAACCGGGAGAAGCAATCAGGACACGCGACCATCTCGGTGGTCGAAGCGGACGGTATGGCTGTGGACCTTGGCGACGCCTACATCCACGTTAAGCCGTACAACGCCCGCTATTGCGTCCTGGCAGCGCAGACGGAGGAGAACCGACTCTACGTCACGTATGTCACGCTGGACGGGTACCCGGTCGGGCCCGCTCCGTCCATGGAGGTCACGCTTACCTATCCAGGGGGTCAGGTGATCAAGTTCGACGCCGTCAACCCCGACTGCAAGGACACGAAGCCATGAAAATCGAGTACGTCCACACGGAGCGCTCGAGAGACGCCCCCTGTGCGTGTGCCAAGTGCATGGAGAGGCGCATGGGGAAGCGGCCGAAAGTGCTCATCTTGAACGGAGTGCCCCCCAAGTACGTGTGTCGTCCGCTCAAGTACATCGTCACGAGAGGCCTCTTGCGGGCCGGTACGAAGTTCTTCTTGCGCCGCCTGGCGGTCTATCTCCACCACCTCTCCGGGCGTCTGATCATCCTGACGATGCAGAAGCCTTACGAGCTCGCACACCGGCTGCCGCCGCACATCTGGACGCCCTGGGTAGAGAAGGAGGAACCATGAGCAAGCGCATCCACATCGTGGTCGAGGACGAGTTCCTGGACGCCCTGGACGCCCTCGCAGCGGCCATGGGGGCGAGCCGGAGCTCCACAGTCAGGAGGGCCCTGAAGGACGGCGCGGAGCGTTTGCGCTACCAGTACAGTTCGGGGGTGTCAGGAAAGCCCTGCCCGGACTGCGGCGTGGTGCTGGAGTTCGCGTGGTTGAGCAACGGCAGCCCTCGAGACTTCCAGTACTGCTGGAAATGCGGAACACACGTGACGGCTACGAAGCCGCCCAACCTCTCGGAATCGAGAGGAGGTGAACCATGAAGATGACAGCCGAGAAAGAGCCCTACACCGTGATCCGCACGGATTACAACAGCGCGGTGTTCATTCCCAGGGGCGGGGTCTTCCGCATTGAAGTACGGGCCTCCGACCTGGAAGAGGCCAAGGACATCGTGCTCCATGTGGTCAACGCCGGGGAGACCTTTCTCTTCGAGGAATCCGTCCCCAACGGGCTCGTCAAGAAGCTGCACCTCAGCATCGTGTCGGTCCTGGCCAACAAGGGCTTCGTGGACTGCGCCTACGAGCGGGACTTCCTGCTCCGGCGTTGTCCCAGGTGCAAGGGAGTCATGGAAGAGAGCCAACCTCACGACAACTACACTCTCTACTGTCCCACGTGCTCCTGGAGCGCTGTCGGGGACACTGCCCGACTGGTCTACGACCGCCTGATCGAAGAGCACATCGAGAGCACCATCAAGGCCATCCGGGAGCAGGAAAAGACGTGAGCGACCGCAGGAAAGGGTGGTTCTTCAAAGAGACCTACCAGTGCGGTCTCACCCGCGCGGGCGCGTGCGTGATCTTCCAGCTGAAGTTCCCGTCCCGGGCGGCTCGCCGCCGGAAGCGCAAACGGAGGAAAAAGTGAAAGTGCTCTTCCTGGACATCGACGGGGTGCTCAACAGCATGCAGATGTGGCGGCGCCTCGAGCGGGAGTATCCGAACCAGCGGGACGACTTTTGGGAGACCTTCAACGACCACCCCGAACGGGAGCTGGATGTGCGTCACGTTCCTCTGTTGAACCGGATCACGAACACCACCGGAGCAAAGATCGTCATCTCCAGTGCCTGGCGGCTCTTCCACGAGCACGAAGCGCTCAAGGGTATTCTCAAGGGGATCGGTGTCACCGGGGAAATCATCGGACGCACCGGGAACGACCCCACCATGGTCAGCCGCCAAAGGGGCGACGAAATCAGAGAGTGGCTGGAGCTGCACCCCGAGGTGACGCACTTCGTCATCCTCGACGATGGCAGCGACATGAGGCCTGTGGGCAGGGGCCTTGTACAGACCAGCCTGGAAAAAGGGCTCGAGGACAAGCACGTCCGAAAGGCCATTCAAATGCTACAAGGAGATGGAACATGCCAGACACAGCCGAACGAACCGTGATTATCGGAGAGGGAACCGCTCTCTTCATACCTGATGAGACGTTCTACGCACTCACCATCTTCCGCCAGATGCAGTTCGGAGAAGAGAAGGCGGTCATCAGGGTCGAACGTGACGGGTGCGAAGCCGTCTTCGTGGCCGGTCCCTACGAAGATGGCGGCTTCGCCCAGCTGGTCCTCGAAGAACTGACCCGGGACTCTGTCCGAGAGCTGGTCGTATGGGTGCGCAAAGCCGAAGAGAGAGCTCGGGCTACGGAGGCCAAACAAGAAGCTCGGAACTGGGAGGCGGAAGGCGGCTTCCAGTCCGAAGCCGAACGATCGTAAAACGATCGTTCGACCCTCACGCCCGCACGCCGGGCGCACATGCGCGCGCTAAAGATTGGGGAGACTGGACGCGCCGCAGGCCCCTCCGGTAGGGTGGAGAGAGCATGTTCTGAAGTAGCCCACGTTGAAGGGAGAGACCATGAGCCGAATCCAACAACTCATCGAAGACGTCCGGGAGACCCAGGGGTTGGAGCGCTGGGGCACCGAGTCCGAGCCGGCACAGCTCCACTCCGACAAGACCCCCACCGACGACCTCTACTCCCAGGCCGCCGAGATCCTGGGTGAGCTGAGAGAAGGCCTCTTTCGAAAGGGTTCTTGACAATCCTTCGGTGTCCTGATAAGGTACGAACAGTTCCCAGAGGCTGCCACCAACGGAGGGGGCGATGCAGCAGGACCATGATAGACTTCGCAAACTCGTTCTTCTCGGGGACGGTGTCGCGCTCGAGGAGCTCCAGAAGAAGCTCCGGCGCAAGGGTGACTGCCGCTCTTGTAAGCAGTGCGTTCATGCGGCGCACGACGGCGGCTACCAGGAAGACCCGTGGTCCCCTGCAGTGCCCTACCACTGCTACTGTGACCTCGACCGTGACGACGACGCTTCGGATGAGTTCGAAGAGCTCATGATGTTCGTTGAAGGGATGGTGAAATCCTGGGACAATGAGTCCGCATACAATCGCGCCCTCGCCTTCTTGTGCAAGGACTTCGTGCCCAACGTCGTGGGCTCCTGCACGGTCTGCCGCAAGCACATCGATGCCTGTGAGAACGAGTGGCCGCTCTGGCACAATAGCCAGTGGACCGGACGCGACGCTGTCTGCTCGAGAAAGTGTCTCGAGAAAGCCCAGGAGCAGGAGCGGGAGATCGAAAAGAGGCACGAGAACTACGAAGACGCCGAAGTCCTGGAGCCGTACCCATGGTAGAAGACGAGAAGCCGAAGACCATAGAGATCGTGGACAATCCCGAACAGCACGGGTTGCCGCTTCTCCATGTGAAGTACCAGGGGCGCGTGTGGAAAGTCCTCCATGCTCGGTATGCCAGCCCGAACCGGGAGGGCACTCCCTGGGTGGTTCTCACCCAGGGACCTCACCTGAGCCGGGTCTTTGCAAAGCCGGACGAGATCGAACCGGTCTTCGACTGAGGGGGCTCATGACACCGGAAGAGAAGCACGAAATGCAGGCCGTTATGAAAGCCTTCACAGCGTGCCATCAGGAGTTTGTCGAACAGCTTTTGAAGAGAGGAATCCCGTGGCCGATCGTGCTCGTAGGCAGCGCCATCGCGCTTCGGACCCTGTCCACCAGTGTCGAGTCGGAGCTGAAGAACCTCATACCGGAAGAACAGTACAAGGCGCTCCTGCGTGTTTTCCTGGACGCCCAGCAGCTGACCGAGGCCGTTTCTTTGTTTGCCAAGGACGATTCCGGTGGAACCGTCCACTGATCAGGCGCGTGCATGGCAAGACCGAAGAAGCTGGTGTGGTTTTCGTCCTGGAAAGACTTCGAGTGCGACTACATGCGCCACGGGAGAGCGGGGGATCTCCGGTTCATCCTCTCCATGCACCCTCTCTGGGGAGAGCCGTCTGATCAGTGGCGAGCGGTCCTCGACTTTGGGGATCCGGCTTCGTTGTGCCAAGACGTTTACAGTCGCGCTGACGGTCTGCGAGGCGCCTTCCAATCTGCCGTAGAAGAGCTCGTCCTGCCCGCTCTCGCAAGACGGGATGTGCTCCTAGAGGAGTTCGAAACCATGACAGGTATGTGGCAAGTGCAAGCATGGTTGCCAGGCGCTCAGAAGTGGATGGACATCGTGGGCGCCGCCGGCCGGAAGTCCTACGCACAGGGCTACTACGACGGGCTCAGGAGCCTCCTCCCGCGCACGCGCGCGTACCGCCTGCTCAACGATAAAGGCGAAGAGGTCGAGCGCTGCTTGACCGCTGGAGCGCCCTCTGTGCCCCGCACCGGGGACCGGGCGAGGCTCGATCGCGCCGCTCGAGAGGGTTGGGGCCACAACGAACGTTTCGTGAAGGATCTCCCTCACGACCCGAGGACACGGGACTTCCTGGAGTACTCAACCAAAGAGGTGGACCGGTGCCCGGACACGTTTCCACAGGGGGTCTTCGACGATGAGACCGAAGGCGCCTACATCATGGACTGCTGGTTCGCTCTGAGAGACGAGGAGCGCGATCACACCCACAACAACCCGCCAGAAGGTGCTTGACAATCCGCACATAACCGTATAAGGTCAGGACAGGTCTCCCAGGGAGCGCATCCATACGGAGAGTTTGTGCTTCCACCTCGCCCTCCGTACCGACCTTCTGTGTCGTTGGCGTATCCCTGGGAGACCTCTTTCGGGGGTTGTCATGCTGAAGGACATCGTACTGAGTATTCTTGGGGCGGCAGTGATTTTGGCTTTGCTGTTCCTGCTCTACGAGGTGATCTGATGAGTATGCGCATCGAGGAGCTGCTCCCGATGCTCTACACGGAGCGCATCACGTACACGGAGCTCATTCCTGGAGACATCTGGATCCATGAGTTTCAGGCCATCCACATTGCGAAGCGGTGGTCCCGCAAGGGGGTCTGGACAATCGAGGACCCCTACGGCACCCAGTGGACCGGGCGCATCAGGGACCGGAAGGGGTACTACTGGTTTGACATCATCCCCAGGGAGCAACTCGTCGACCAGTTCGTACCACCCCCACGACCGAAGCCCTCCGAGACCAAAGACGCACCGGCACAGGAGCACCGGGTTGACAACGAGATCCCAGTAGAGCTCATGGTTGCGTGTGGCCTCGTGGACGAAAGGAAGCTGTGATGTTGGACGACAAAGCCCGACTTGGGCGCCTCCGGCGGGCCCTTTGCGAAGGGGACCACTATGCCAGAGAGTGGGCTCAGAAAGAACTTCTGCGACACAACACCGACGCCATCGAGGCCTGGGGCTGGGAAGGAGTGAAGCCCCTCTATCGCGTCATGTTGGAGGAAGCGACCGCGAAGGGAGACAGGGCCCTGCCAGACTATCTCTACAGGGCAACGCTCATCCAGGGCGACCTTGAATTCGCCCAAGAAATCTACGACCAGGTCATGGGGGAAACAGTGCTTCCAGACATGGAAGCTCAGAACGTGAGCGGCGCCACCGAGCTCTACATAGGGGGCAGGGATTACGAAGATGTCGACCTGGACTACATGCGGTATCTGGGACAGATGACCTCGGAGCTCTCCAGGGCGCTCCTACGGGCGTCTCGGAATAGGCAACGCCTCTCTTCGGAAGAGGTGGAAGACCTCGCATTCGACATTGGAAACCGGATCCAGGAAGAAGTAGCGGCCGGGCGTCTTCTTCGAGAAGACGTGCGGGCCCTGCTCTTTCATTCGTTGGTGGGGACTCCGCACGACTGGAACCTTGTGCGCATCGTCCGGGATGCCTGCAATCGAAGAGTCACCGTTCGGGAGACAGCATGAAGAAGGACAGATGTAACAGGAAGAGAAGACCACGCAACCGTCCGAGAAAGAAACGAGACAAGAGCAAAAAAATCCGGGCCTGGTACAGCTCCTATAGAGAACGCTGTAAAGAAAACGGCGATCTCCCGCATCCCATGAGGGTCTGGGCCGCTCTCGAACTAGACAAAGCGGAACCTGGATCGGGAAGAGCCCGGGAGTTTGCCCGACACCTCGGAAACGATTACTTGAGAACGGACGCCAACCGCGAAGCCGTGGGAGAACCGAGACTCCACGAAAGTGGTTGACAATCCGTAGACGTCTTGATAGCGTCGAAGGGACTGCGCTTTGGCGCGGTCATCGCCTGATTTCCAAAGGAGGGGAAAGTGAGAGAACGCAAACGAATGCCCGCGCTCAGTATCGAACGGTATCCCAGTGAGAAGGTGATCCTTCGGATCCCTACTTGCAGTTGGGAGCACGACATCATCACGGTGGAGTTGGTCCGGTCGAATCGACACAAGGGCGTCGCACAGCTTCGGTTTACGACGCCCCGGCTCATGGACCCTGTCTTGTCAGAAGAGGAAGACGACGGAGCGGTCCGCCCTTTGAGCCGGAAGACCTTCACTATCACAGCGTTCGAAGACGAGGACCACATCCTGCGCTACGCGGCCTGTTCCGGGGTGATGGTGATCAAGATCGGCATACTGTCGATCGATCGCACGTCCGAAGCAGTGCGCTTGCGCTTCGCAGCGCCCCGGTCGGTGCTGATCAACCGTGAGGAAGTGGATCGAAACAAGTTTCGGTTCGCGTCCGCGAGGACCTGATGCAACGCTTCGAGTATCTGGTGAAGACTTTTCGCGTTCCTGTAGCCCACCTTGACGAACAGTTCACGTCTCTACTGAACGAGCTCGGCTCCGAGGGCTGGGAAGTGGTTGAAATGAGCCGCCCAGTTCAGACTGTCGTGAAGGGTGGACACTCCACCCAGGATCGCTCCTTCGTCTTCAAACGTCTGCTCGAGCCGGCGCCTCTGACAAAGACTATGAAAGTCCCTGTCGGACCCGGCAAGACCATGGAAGTGAAGACCTCCTGACCGAGGGGGTCCGACATGGCTGAGTTTGTCTATTTCATCTCTGATGGCTTGGGCACCAAGATCGGTACGTCCACGGATGTCGAGCAGCGTCTTCGTGCTCTCCAGACGGCCAATCCACGGAAGCTGACTCTCCTGGGGGTCCTCCCCGGAGGAAAGAACCTCGAGAAGCAGCTCCACAAGCACTTCGCTCACAAGCGCACGAGAGGGGAGTGGTTCGAGCTGACCGAGACCGACCTGCGCCCCCTCCTAGCAACCCCGCAGAAGAAAGAACGGAAGCCGCAGCTCTCCTGGACAGAACCCTTCCTCGATTCCCTCGAGAGCCGCTTCACGTTCACCGAGCCGCTCAGATTCTTCGACGGGACGGGGCTCTCCGATACGCCCGCCTATAAGATTGGGGAAGAGCTCCCCGAGCTCGAAGCCGGGGTGAAGCGGACCCTTCTATTTCTCTCCCGTCAGGAGACCGTTCAGCACCAACTCGAGGTGCTTCTGCTAGCGACCATCCTGGATGCCCGGTGGTCGGACTCCAGAGCCCACTACCTGGTCTCAACAGAGATCCGTCTGAACGAACGCATCTGGTGCCGAGAAGGGGCACGAGACCCAGAAGCCACGACTCAGGGGGCTCTCATAGAAGAGCTCCAGGGGCCGCGGAGATGCAGACGTTATCTGCCTTTCGAGGCCATTGACTCCGTGGTCGAGAAGTACGGGGAAGTCTGGTACTCCCCGGAGATGTGTTTGCTGGCGATCCAGGGCTCATGGAGTAGACTGTCTGCCTCGGTTCTGCTCGTCCCTGATCCCTACCTCGAACCACCACAGGAGTAGAGATGTTGACCTTCAAGCACGTCATCATCGAGGGCATCCCCGGTGTGGGGAAGACTGAATTCAGCGCTGAACTAGCCGACGCCCTCGAGCGACTGCCTGTCCCGGGTACCTACAAAGGTCCCATGCCCCAGTCCCTCTACCTGACCGAACCCGACGAAGCCAACGGAGGCAACCCATATTTGCAGGACTACTACACTGCACAAGCGCGCTGGGCCGCTATCATGCAGTTTCACCTTCTCACCCAGCGTATGTTGATGCACCTGAATGCCATCTACCACGTGAAGTCCAAGCGGGGGGATGCCATCCTGGACCGGAGCTTCTACGGAGACGTGGCCTTCGCGGAGGTGCAGAATCAACTGGACTACTTGCCCGACCGTGAATACGAGTCCTACAAGGAGCTCTACGAGCTCATGACAGCTTTTGTGAGCTACCCGAATGTCTGTGTGCACCTCGTGATCTCCCCAGAGGTGTCCCTGCAGCGTATTCAACGCCGGATGGGGGCCCAGAAGACCCGTTCCTGTGAGCTCGAGATCGACCTCGACTACCTCGCCCGCATTCACAACGCTATCATGCGTATGACCGAGGTGCTCCAGCACTTTGGTACGTTTGTCCTGCGTGTTCCCTGGGACGAAGACAGACCCTCGAAAAGCGCCCGCGCCGAGGAGATCCTGCGCGTGGCAGAGCTCATCCGAGCACACGTTCCGAAGCGGGAGTTCGCAGACATCTACAAGAGGATCGTGTGATGGTAGAGCTGAACAAGGCGCAAGTGGACGCCGCTATCCGTTACAACTTGAAGAGGGGTTACTCGAAGAAGAAAACCCGGCGGATCCAAAACGAAGTCGGAACCAAGACCGACGGGCTCTGGGGCTCGAAGACCGTCCGAGCACTGGCGGCCTGGCAAGAAGCCAAGGGGCTGAAGATCGACGGGAAAATGGGGCCGAAGACCTGGCGGACCATGTTCCCCGAGCCCGCCGAGGTCCTGGATGTTCCCGCCGGCGACAGTCCCCACCCGGTGCTGCACCCACTGCCAAAGGTCACCGTCCGCTGGGGCTACGATCACTGCCCCTGGGAGTACCTGAAGCCCTGCCCCACCTGGGAGTTCATTCTGGCAGACACGACCTTCGAGGACGGGCTCCTGAAGCTCGTCTCCGGGGCACGGAAGAAGAACCACCAGCTGGTCTTCTCGAGAGCTCCCGACAGCTGGATCTCCTTGGACGAGCTCTCCATCGGCTTCGCGCACTGGTGGGCAGACACCGCGCCGGACGTCTTGGCTGTGCTCGCCTTGCGTCTGCCGAAGCTGGCCGCACACGCCTGGGGTGACCGGGTCGGTGCGAAGATGGCTTCGGAGAAGTGGATCCGGAAACAGATCCGGGTGAAGCGTGGCAAGCGCCCTCACCAGAAGAAGTACGACTGGCTGCTCTCCGGCTGGTGGGAAATCGGTCTGCACCCCCAGGTGATCCAGATCTGCATCGAGGCCTGGTTGGAGAGCTACACCCCAGACGGTCTGGCCATGATGAAGCGTATGGGCTGGAAGAAGGGCACCACCCTGGCCGGGCTCATCCGGTGCACGAACTCTCGAGGCGGCTCCGGGATGCGCACCCTGGTCCAGCGCTCCATGGATATGACCATGTCGAAAAATGAGAACGTGGTCATGGAGAACCTCTACTTCCACCGCAAGCTCTACGACCATCCCAACCGGTGGGAGCGTCTCATCAGTATGGAAGAGTTCCAGGGACCGGCTCCGACGCACATCCCCGTGGGCGGCATTTCCACGCCGCCACCCATTATGCGCGTCGACGGCACCGTCCCGTCATGGGTTGAAAAGGGTCTCTGAAAAAAGATCGATCTTTTTTCATTCGCCTGTTGACACTAGCGTCGAGGGGCGTATACTTAGCCTCAGTTGACCTGCTGAACGTTCCAACGGAGGGGGACACAGTGAAAGTGCTCAGTCCAAACATGAAGAAGGCCCTCGAGCTCGCCAAAAGGCGCCGCGCGGGTCGCATCAGCACCGACGCTTTCCACGCGGGCACCCTCAAGGCGCTGTGTAGACGGGGTCTCCTCTTGTGGCTCGACACCGACTACAGGGTCGAATACTTGCGCGATGGTAACACGCGCCACCACTGGACTACCTACTACCTGCTGACCGACGCCGGCCGCAACGCCTGACCACCACATCCCAACGGAGGGGGATCTCATGGCTACACCCGTACCGACCACCACGCTCGACACCACGCACTGGATGGTGCGCGCCATCGCGAAGAAGTTCGACCTGTCCGATCGCATGCTCCAGGCCTTCCCCCGCGTGAAGGGCGTCGGAGACGGCGACTGGACCCGCGGTAGCACACTCCAGGCGCTGATCCGGCGCGGCCTGATGGTCGAGGAGAACTACCGCTTCGAGCTCACTCCCCTGGGAGAGGAGATCCGGGCCGCCCTAAACCGTGAGGAGGGCCACAAAGACGTGTGCGGATACTGCAACGAGTGGGTGCGCTACGAGGCCCCGTGGCCCGGTGAATGGCCCTGCTGTCCCCGCTGCCAAGGAGTGTGATCGATGACCAAGGAAGAGAGACGCGCCCTGATCGAACGCTTGGTCGCCCACATGGACGACTGCGCCGCGACCGGCTCCGTGGACGACTGTGAACAGCTGGCCGACGCCCTCTCCTTTCTGTCGTCCGCAGCCCGACACAGGGGCCACGCGGTAGCCGATCGTCTGGCCGGCAACATCGAGAACGCTCAGAGCCTTGAAGCTCTCTCCACCCTTCTCACAGACAAGGCCGAAAAGGCACTTGGACTTCTGGGGTAGTCATGAAAGGACGACGAATAAGAACGGCTTGGGGGGATCGCGGAACCGTGATCCAGTGGAAGCCCCTCAGTTCCGGCATGTGTGACACCCTTGTGGAAAACGAAGAAGGGCAACGGTGCTGGCACTCGAGCAGGAGCTTGCAACCGACAGACGATCTCGGCCCTCTGCCTTCCCGGTCGGAAGCTCTCGAGGAGGCCCGCAAGGAAAGACTCCGACAGCTGCGTACCATTCGGGAAGACCTAGTCCAGAACTTCCATGAACGCTGGTTCGGTCTTGAACACGGGAAAGCCCTTGTAGGCCGCGCTCTCGATAACGCCATCAAAGAAACGGAATAGTCATGAACACTCATCCCGTCAAAGCTCTCGTCACTTCCACTTTCGTGCTCGGTGTCGCCAAGGACGGGCAGAAAGTCTACCACCCTGGGTTCGACACGAAACAAAGCGACCTCATGGCCGAGACCGGCTTCGCTTACGGCTGCTTTCCGATGGCCGATGGCCAGTGGGCCTTCGGGTGGAAAGCCCCGAAGATGGCCCCGGAGGTGATGGTCGAAGTCAAGTCGGACTCTTCCGACACCACCTACACCGTGGTCGTGAGCCTCGAGCACGACGACGCCGTGTCCTGCACGTGTCCGGCGGGGAAGCACAAGACCGCCTGCAAGCACCTCTACAGAGCTCGCGTGAAGGCGGCTGGGAGCTTCACGGCGGCCATCAAGACCCTCGTCGATGCCGGTGCGGCGAAGGACCGGCAGGAAGTCCTGGCGGTCTTCCAGGCCCGCTCCAAGGCGAGCTCGGTCAACGAGGCCATCGCGAGCATCGTTCGCTCGGCGTTCGGTATCAAGCACCCCCATGCCATGCCCCCGAAGAAGAAGGGGAAGAAGGCGGTGACGTTCTGATGATGACCTACCGCGGCAAGTGCGTGTGCTTCAACTACCTCGAGATCTGCGAGCTCCGACACTCCTCCGAAGACGTGCCCCCGGAGGAGCTCAGGGGCGCCGTGGAAGGCCTCGACGAGTGGGCGGAGCTCCACGGATACGACAAGGACCTGAAGCTCGAGGATGACTGGCATGTCGGCTATCACAAGGGCACCATCAACGGACAACCGTGCTACTTCCTGACCTGGAGTGGCTACGAGTGCATCTGGATGTAGGAGACGAACATGGACTTCCCGACAAGTATCATCCCGAGCGTGGAGGCCATTGCCAAGGCCCTGAAGTACACGCAAGAGACACTGCGGAGCGCTCACCCAGAGCCTACCCTGGATGAAGACGGCAACGAGCCCGACACAGAGTTCCGCGTCCAGCTCGTGGACGGTAACGTGCACTACCACTCCGGGGACCCGGGCTTCGACCAGGACCACCGGGGGGTGTGGGCGAACAACTGGGTCTACCACAGCGATACGGAGGCGCAGCTCAGGAGCCGGGCCGTGGACGTTCGCTACGACCTCGAAGAGGCGTGGTGCGAGGCTTTTCGTACAGAGATCTTTCAACTACCTGACGAAGAATACTGGAGCATTCGAGTAGAGATCCCGCATTTGTGCAAGAAGGCGAAACTCCGGCTCGACTTCCCTGCAGAAGAGATGACAAGGACCTTCCTGGAAGGCTGGGCAGGAGATCCGGAGAACCTGGCGGAAGTGTTCGCCGACGAACACCTTTTCGAATCCCTCTATACGCTGGAGAACTAATCGTGAACATGGATACACTCATCAAGCAGTTCCCGGGAGGGGGGCGTATCGCCCGGATGTTCGACTTCATGCTGATCTGCGAGGAAGAGATCAAAGAAGCTGGGCTCACGGGGGAAAAGTCTTCGGAGACATTCCGTCTGGCTCAACCTTCGGAGTTCCTGGACATGGCCCCGTGGGTGTACAGGGCCCACGTTCGGGAGCTCTGTCGGACACAGCGTCTGGGGACTCGAGCCCAGGTGCTGCTCGCACTTCATCAGGCCTCTCTGAAGGCACCTCTCCGCCAAGACCATACGGCGGCCTTCATTCAGGTCTTTCGTGATTGCGGAGGTCCCGAAGAGGTCGAGCTTGTGCCCGAAGCATGGGAAGGCCGGAACGAAGAGATCCTCCAGGGGATCGCCCAGAAGATCCGGAACCGAAGCCTGTAGGGGGTGGATTCGTGGCTAAGAAAGCGCCCCCAAGGGCTAACAGACCGGACTACACACTGGTCTTGAAGCCCAGGAAAGGGGGCTTCGCAACGGTAATCGGAGCGGGCTGAAGACGGGTGAGCTCTGACCTGGACTTGACAGAGCGACCGCCGAGGGGGAACCTTCTCACAAGGAGGGTTCCCCCATGTCGTTCTTGCCGCCGCTGACATTGCTCCAGGAACAAAAGGCCGTCGACCGCATCCTCGGAATGGACTCCCCGCTCCGGGCTAGCACGCCTGCCCAGGCGGACGACATGGCTGTGCAACGCCTCCTGGGGCTCCAGGAGACCACACGAGCGCGAGCACAAGCGCAAGCGCCCGCGCACACGTCCACGCGCCCACGCGCGGGAGCGCGCTTCCAGAGGGCTCTGAGGGGGCTCCGGGAGACTTCCCGCTACGACAACATGAGCCGGGGGGAGCTCATCCAGGAGAACCGACACCTCCGCCGGGAAGTCGCTGCAAAGGATCGGACGATCCAAGCACTCCGACAGACCTCCGCGTGGGATCAGGCACTGACCCGGCAGCGGGTGCTCCCGGAGAGCATGGACAACCGACCTCCGAGGAGGCGTTCGGCACCTCGAACTCCCACACCTCCGCCCGAGCCGCCTCGACCTCGAGCACCCCGGACAGACCGCGAGCTCATCGAGCAGATCCGCCAGGCCGACACAGCGAGCCCGCGCGCTCCCTCCAGATTCGGGGTGCCGCCCCAGAGCTCGAGCAGCGGCCCCGCACCCCTGACCGGACCGACCCCGGGCGACCTGACGGACAAACCCACCAGGTGGGAGACCCTGGACTGCGATCCTTTCGGGATGCCTCTGCCCCCGTCCGAAGCCCCGGGGCACCCACGCTTCGAAGACCCCGAGGTGAACGGCAGCATGGCCTCGACTCCTCGAGAGCCGCAACCCTCTCCGCGCTTCGAGGACATCGGCGGCAACATTGCTGCTCTGATCGAATCTTCGGCCCCTCTGGAAGAGTGATGTTCTTGACGGGAACAGCGCCCCAACGGTACACCTAGAAGAACTCACTCCGTAAGCCGTCTCCTCGGAGTGAAGAGGAAGGGGTCCCACCAATGCTGCCCGGGGCCCCTTTCTCGATCCAGTGCACTTTTTTCAGAAAGCCCCTTGACAATCCAAACCGACCCTGTTAGCTTCGGTGTCACGATGTTGGTGCTTCGGCGCTGATGTCATGTCCGGGGCGGCGGAGAGGGTTACTTCGCCTTCGGAGCCGGAGGTCGCAGGTTCGAATCCTGCTCCCCTTCCGTTGTGAAGGGGATAGCTCAGGGGAAGAGCGCCGTATAGTACCTTCCCAATTTTTATCCTCGGACAACCTTGGGGGACTAGCTCAGCTGGGAGAGCGCCTGCTGAGCTGGTTTTCCTTCCTTCGAAGTGGATTGTCTGATACCAGAAGACCTAGCGCACTGCAAGGCGGTCTTCACAATGCGAAGGACTGCGCCAAAAAACAATCAGAAAGCCGGAGTCACTATGGCTTCGACGTACAAGGAGGCTCTTGAATTTCTGCCCTGAACAGAACCGCGCCAGGTGGAACGCATTGCGTTGTCGGCTTCGATGCCGTCCCGGTTCTTGGATCCTTTAGGGGAGGTGATCGGTTCGACTCCGATGTCTTCCATAGACCTGCGGAATGGGGTGCCCCTCCCCAGGCCGGAACCCTGAAGCAGCTCACAGGGGCAACAGTGAGTGTGCTCTGAGGCCGGACGGAAGTGCCGGGTAGGAGCATCGTGGAAGGGAGTTGGGTTCGAATCCCAACGGGTCTATTCGGTCGGAGCGGCCGTCAGGGGTTCTTCGTTCCACCACCCCTTCGGGGGGCTCCCAATGGGATTACCGGATCGGCAACGACCGGAGGAACGCCTTGTACAGACACCTTGGCAACTTTCATCTTCGACCGGTTCTTCTCCTCGTGGAGCGCCAGAGAGAGTTACTTCGTGGTTTACAACCACGACCAAGCTGGTTCGACTCCAGCGCAGCCTCGGAGGCAGTCGTTGACTTTCCCTACCATCATCTTCACGGGGACCCTTTTTCACTCGGAGCGACAGGACAGGGCTACTTCGTTTGGTTCGACCCCAAAGGCCGGCGCCCTTATGCCGGCCAGCCCCGGATGGAGGGGCAAAGCCTTTCCGCTATTATCTTCGAGTGATACCTTTTCTCACGGGGCGTTTTGCCAGGGGTACTTCGCTTTCAACGAACCCAGCCCTTGGCAGCCTTCATCCTCGTGAGATGCTCTTGGGACGTGGCCGCCCGTAGTAGGACGGCAGGGCATATGTCTTCGGATCCGCCCTACAGACCAGGCTCGCACCCTGGGCGTCCCCTCTCTTCCCGGAGCGCCTGGCAGGGTTACTTCGACGATGCACACGAAACGTACCTTGCCGCTTCTCATCTTCGGGAGGAACCTCTTTGCTCGGAGCGCAGCTCGTGAGGGTTACTTCGGTTAATCTGGCGGTCGCGGGTTCGAATCCTGCCCACTCCACAGATGGAGTGGTAGCTCAGTTGGTCAGAGCATCAGACATAGAATGTGCTTTGCACACCTTCCGGCAATCATCTTCGAGCAAAATCATACAACCGCGGTGCTGGCCCGCGGGACCGGGTTTTCAGGCATTTGTCCCGGTCGAAGGTCTTCGGACCTGCAGTTGGCGCAGCCTACCCCGTCTGCGTGTCCCAACGGACAAAGCGCGGGTGCAATCCCCGCACGGGGCTTTGGGGATGACACGGTTTCGACGTGGTGATGGAGGGACGTGTTGCGTGCCGGGGGTGGTCTTCGTGACCTCGACAAACTGCGAAGACAACGACAACTGCCAACGACGATGTTGAGCAATTCGCCTACGCACAAGCTGCGTGAGCGCGTCGGCCTCGAGAGCTCCTGCGGCTCGAGCTGCTGACGTCAATCAGCAGGATACGACGCCAGAGAGCCTTGGTTCAGGGCGAGCTGGTCTCCGACAATCAGAGCTGGACCTCCCGAAGAGGAGCCTGCCTGTGGGCGTCTCGAGGGGTAGCGTACACAGGATACGCACGTAGAAGCACGATTCCGAAGCATTGCGGACGCGGGTTCAACTCCCGCCATCTCCATGGGAGAGCGTGAGGTAGGGTGCCGCTCTTGAAACGACCTCCCTGTGGTGGCAGACTGCAGGGAGGCGTTTCACCTCTTCGGTGGTTCACCTCCGTTCGAAAAGGGTATGCCATGTGTACTCCTGCGCACTCTCGCGGAGCGGTTCATGGGGGACCGTCATTCCCCCGTATAGCGGACAGGTGTAAGGGTTGCGCGCCGGTGATTGCAGCCGGAGGTACTGGGTTCGACTCCCAGGTCCGTTGTTCGGTCCTGCGGTCAGTTCTGGAGGGGATCCCTGATCGTAGAGTCGGAGTCTGGAATTTTCCAGTCCCGCACTGCTTCGCGGGGTGACGTTTGGAGCAAAAACACACGGGAGGAATGGTCCTCCCGTTCTGCGGAGAGTCGACGGTCGGCGCCCAGGCTCATAACCTGGATCTTGTGGGTTCAACTCCCGCCTCCGCAATTTCACGGTACTCCCCAGGGACGTGCTGATCCCTGACGGGGTCCAGGAGTCGACAGCACTCGACGTCTGAAGTCTCGGGCCTGTGCTGAAACCACAGGCAGCTCGGGAGCCGTGGAAGATACAGGGAAGCCCAGCGCCTACCAGGGGATGTGCACTGAGCCTGGAAGGTTGATGTATCGGGTTGGGCACGGAGGGGGCCGGGAAACCCCCTCCATCGGGATCCATTCCCCGCCTCAAGCCCCGGAGGCATCAAGCTGGGGGCTGTTCTTCTGGGGCGTTCCCGAATCCGTTGGCTGCGGAAGTAGGGCGTGCTGGAAGGCAGCAGGGAGCGGACTGGTAGCTCAGTCGGTAGAGCGCTTGGTTGAAGCCCAGGGAGCCGTGGTTCGATTCCACGCCAGTCCATCTTTTTCGAGGTCGGCCCGCATGAAAAAAGCACACCTCTTCCCGGGGACTCTGGACCGGGCAACCAGCCCCCGGGCAGCGATTGGACGGGGACGGTCACGCAGATGGAAAGAACCACAGTAAGGCGTGGCGGGTGTGGATCCGACCTGTGTTCGCGCTGGACACCGGGGAAAGTTGCCCATACCCGGAGACGAGCTGTCAGAGCTCGTTGGCGCAAAGTAGCCAGAGTGGTGAAAGCGCGCCTGTCCGGCCAGCCTGGGAAGGAGAGCCAAGTTGAAAGGGGGAGGGTTCTACAGATAGGCCCCCGCATGATATGCCGAGGGAGCGGTCGATTTCGAGACTGTTTGGCTCCCCGCCTCATTCCGAGGCACGGCTGCAGCTCGAGCATTCCAAGTCGTCAGGACACGACGTAGCGGGTGGAAGCCCCGCATCCAGGGGTCGTAGCTCAATAGGACAGAGCACGAGGTTTCTACCCTCGGGGGTGGGGGTTCAAGTCCCTCCGGCCCTTCTGGCGGCAGCGTGATCTGCGGCGTTACGCCGTGGGAGTGATTTGCAGACACTGAGTAGAGGGCCGGCCCGGGGAATGAGGGGCGCAGGCGCCGGAATTTAGGGCTGCAAAGGCAAGTGCCGCCACCTTTCGCATCACAAGGAGACGGCTATGGATGTGATTCTTCTCAACGAAACAGACGTGAAGGAGATCATGGTCATCCCTGGCCGTGGACTCGTCTTCCAGGTCTTCGATCCGAAGCACCGCTTCACCGAGGTCGGGACCCGCTTCGAGTTCCGCGGAGAGCTCTACGAGGTCCGTGGAGTCGAGCGCTTCCTGAAGCTCATCGACCCTCCCATCCCGGGAGACAACGTCGGTCTGCAAGTGCGAAAACTGGAGAAGTCCGCATGAGGGTCTGGTTCACGAAAAAGCGCTTCAATCCCGAGACCGGAGAACCACACACAATACGGGCAGCGGAGTACAAACGCTGCGACTTAACCGGGATCCAGTTCTTCGAGTGGACGGACCCTGACATCCTCCCCTATCCCCCTCGTATCATCTGCGACTACGGCTCCACAGACCCGTGCTTCGGCTCTGGCGGCGACGAGTTCGAGTTCGGAAAGAAGCACGACATAGACATGCACAAGTTCCTGGGGGAACCCTTCCACATCGCTCTCTCCCGGAGCGGAGCTCTCGTGAAAGAAGCCGCCAGGCGCAACATGGACATCGCTTTCGCTCTACGCACCTTCCGCCTGGAGACTGCAAAGAAGCTCCTCGAAGAGGGGCGTGTTCTGGCGTGCCAGCTGACCGGCTACCACGGCGACGAAGCTCCCCCGGAGTACGACGAAGAGACGGAAGAAGAACCCGTGACGAGGTTGGGATGACTAAGTGCTTCTGTGGTAGAAAGCTCCCCAACACCCTGGACTACCTGCTGACACACAACACGTACACGTGCCCGTGTGGACAGCAGTTTACCCTTCGGCCTTCCGTGGCCCTGCAAATGGTTCGGACGTTTGCAGGAGTCCACGAGGAAGAGCCTGAATCGGAGGTGGCCGGTCGATGAGGCAGAACGAGGCACCGTGCATCGCGACTCGGGGCGTTCTTCCAACTATTTCGGCGTCCCACCAAGTCGTAAACACGGCGGAGCTGGTGGAAGCCCAGCGTCCTTGACAATCCGATAGTGACACGATAGCGTGTCACAGCAATTATCCCGTGGACGCTGTGGGCGTCTGAGACGGACGGGATCCTGATAACCCGAGTTCGGGGCTTACCCTCGAAGGAGGCACATATGAGCCGCGTGAACGCCCTGTTCAATCCGAGGCAGCGTAGTCGACTGGCACCGATCACAACCCGCGACCCGGCCCGGTACCCGGCGTGGGAACGCCCGCTCGAAGAGCAGTACCTGCAGACTCTCTTGACCAACACCCTTGGAAACACGTTCTACGTGTCGTCCAAGGACCTCCTGAAAGAGAGCCACACGATCCACGACCGAATGATGGCCGAGGACCCCGAGTTCGCCACCAAGGCTCTCGGGTACGGACGCAACAAGGGCTTCATGCGCACGCAGCCTGTGTTCGGGCTGGCGAAGTTGTTTATGACCGACAAGGACCGCTTCAAGCGTGCCTTCGGTCAGGTGGTCCGCACCCCGAACGACCTCCGGGACTTCATCACTATTCTGTGCTCTCTGGGCTGGAACAAGAGCGGCAAGTGCGTCAAGCGCACCGCCGGTAGGTGGCTGGCCCAGAAGCTGGGTGAGTACTGGGCGATCAAGTACGGCGCCAGCAAGGTCGGGGAGTGGTCCATCCGGGACCTGATGATCATCCTGCACCCGAAGAGGATGCGGAGCGACCTGGCCGACTACATGATGGGCCGTGAGACCAACCTGGAAGAGCTCCCCCAGATCGCCGCCTTCGAAGCGCTGAAGAAGGCCACGGATGCCAAGGAGAAGGTCCGGCTCATCACCGAGGGTCGGTTGCCTCACGAAGTGGCCAGCACCTTCGCCGGCAAGGACACAGAGGTCTGGGACGCCATCGCTCCGCAGATGCCGATCTTCGCGCTGCTGAGGAACCTCGCGACCCTGGAGCGCCACGGTGTGCTGGATAACCACCGGGAAATGGTGCAGCGGAAGTTCAACGACCCCGAGGTGATCGGGAAGTCGAAGATCCTCCCGTTCCGCTTTCTGGATGCCATCGACCACGTGTCTTCGCCGTGGGCCCAGGACTCTCTGCGGGACGCGCTGGAGCTCTCTTTCGGGAACCTCCCGGAGATCCCGGGGCGTACCGTGGTCTGCCTGGACATCTCCGGATCCATGCAGGGCCGGTTCCTTCTCATCGGCGGGATCTTCGCCATCTCTCTGATGAAGAAGACCAACTACAACGGGCGCTTCTTCCTTTTCAACCACTGCCTTCACGAAGCGAAGGTCTCGATGCGGGACAGTGTCCTGTCCCAGGCCCGGACCATTCGCTCGAGCGGGTCTACGCGCACGGACCTCATCGCCCAGTGGATGCTCCAGGAGAAGTTCGAGGCGGACAACCTGATCCTCATCACGGACGAGCAGCAGAACCAGGGTTCGCCTTTCATCGACGTGCTGAACCGGTATCGTCGGATGGTCAACAAGAAGATCAACGTCTTCATCGTGGACGTCTCCCCGTATCGCACGGGGCTCCTCGAGCCCAACGATCCGGCTTACTTCATCTACGGGTGGAGTCTCCAGGTCCTGAACTTCGTGTCCATGGCTTCCAGGGGCTGGGGTACGATGGCGGAAGCCATCAAGACGGACAAGGTATGACAGACCTCATCAAGGGCGACCTCGTCAGCTTCCGTCTCCCGGGGGCTCCCTGGGAGCAGTGGAAGAAAACCGGGCTCGGTCACGTCCTCTGTGTCGGGACCGGGTCCTTCACCGTGCTCTGCACAAACACTGCAGAGCACGGGGCTCCGCCCAAGAGGGGGAAGAAGAGCAAACGCCAGTGCCCCTTTGACGTGGGGAAAACCTACACGGTGCCGCACAACGACTGCCGCTCTGTCTACACCCTCCCGGAGCAATGGCGTGGCAATGCGCGACAAAGGTCTGACGGGAAACACCGCGAAGCCTGAGTTCAGAGACTTCATCGGCCGCCTCGGCGCCCTCGACAAGGCGCTCGCCGAGGAGCTCGAGCACGCCCTCAAGCGCGGCGGCTTCGTCCAGACCGAAGTGCGCACAGAAACCAAGTTCCAGCCGCACCCCCTGGACGGTGCCAGGATCACCAACACCAGGGTGGACTACCCGAGATACGACCTGGACCCCTACGCGCGGATGATGCCCCAGAACACCACAGTGACCCTGGAGTTCATGTTTCCTCACGACGCCAACTTCGCCATGGAAGCCTTCCAGACCTGGATGCACAGTCAGATGGTCCTCCCGATCTACGGAGAAGACACGTGAGTCTCGATGCGAACTTCGAACGGCTGACCCGGATCGCCCAGGCGGGAGATTCTCGAGCCGGGGAGGCCCTGGTCCACGCGAGCCTCCGTCAGCAGCTCGTGCCCTTCGGTGGCGGCCCCAAGATTTGGGTGCACTTCCTGGCGGACCTGCAGCGCTGCGTCCAGACCGACAACGCCGAAAGAGGCCGGTCTCTGGCGAAGCTCATGTCCCAGGTCCCAGACGAGAAAGTCCTCCGATGGACCTACGGAGCCGCGAAGTACTTCGGCTGGTTCGGCCTCGTGATGGACGTCTTGCTGAAGCTCACCAGCGATCTGACTGCCGGACACCTCCTCGGGAGCGAAGTCCGATCTCACCGGGAACGACGTCTCGTAGCTGTGTGGCACATCGAGATGCCGGAGGAATTCCGAGCTCTCCAGGGGATGGACCGCGAGCAAGTCGAAGAAAACGTCCGAGAACTCCTTCAGGCGCGCTACGGTGTGAGTAGTCGCGCCTCCCTCACAGAACTTCTGGACGATGGCGACGGAGGCGTCACAGGAACCCTTCGACTGCGACCGGACTTCACGGTGGTCGGTCCCACAGAGCGGGGACCGGAGGCGCAGACGCAGCTCATCAGGAACGAAGCAGACCTCCAAAATGTCGGACTGGATCCCGCCACCGACGAGGAACTCTTCGAAGGCGAACGTGATCTTGTCGAAGCCATGTCGGCACGGATGGCCGAAGAGATCGACGCCGACATCCTCGCGGATTTACACATAGCCGCCGAGCAAGAGGTACGTGTACGCGCGGCCATGGAGCGCTTCGCGCCACTCCTGGAAGGCGTCACAGACGAGCGCTCTCGACGTATCACTGCGCTGCTCCTGCAGAACCAGGACACCTACCTGCGCAACCAGGGGCACGAGCCCCGACGTGGACGGAGCTTTCTCGAGGCGGGCTTCGTCTGGGTTCCCTACGTGTCTGTACAGACCACTCCGACCTTTGTGGATCCGGACGACCTGGCCCCGCGCACGAGGCTCGCCCCCCGGTACGTGTCCAACGATCTGCGCTGGAACATCGGCCGAGCTCTCATACGCCTCCACCGTGCAGGCGGCTCGCTGCCTCTCTCCGACTTCGTCACCGAGAGGGAAACGGCCGACGTGGATGATCGCGACATCGTGGCGGGCATCTTCAAGCTGGACGAAGAGGCCGGGATCGTGTCCATCGGAAAGCATCCCCCGATGCCGAACCTGCCCTGGTGCTTCGTTTGCAACGACGACCGCCGCTGCCACGAATGCGACGGACACAAGAGGGTGCACAGCGACGAGATCATCGAGTCCCCCTGCACGGCCTGCGACAGCACAGGCGCCACAGCATGCGACACTTGTTTGGGTACCGCCTTCATAGAGCCTGGGGTCGAAGAGTGCTACGAATGCGAGGGCACAGGAGAAATGCCTTGCGATGACTGTTTCGGCACAGGCGTCTATGAAGAGCGGGTCTTCGTAGACTGTGACGAATGCAACGGCACAGGAGCTTGCGAATGCACGATTCCGAAGACCTCTACGACCCCTGCGACGACTGCGAACTCGACGACTGCGACGACTGCGCCATCAACTTCGAACCCATGAGCTACGAAGAATTTCAACACCCGGAAGAAGAGCACCGGCAGACCTTCTCCGAGCAGATCTGCAGCGTGCAGCCTATGACCGGAGACGCTCTGGATCTGTTCGACGACGAACCCCTCATGACCTTCACCAAGGTGACCTTCCCTCACATCGAGAGAATGCTTCCCTACACCATCACAGCATCAGGAGACGACATGCGACACATCGGACACTTCAGCATCACTGTCAGCGTCGGCGAACTGCTCGCGAAGCTCCGCACGAACCGCGCCGCCCACGTGGCCGACTACGAAGAATCGGCGGCCGGCTTCCAGAACCTCTGCGTCATCGAGCTCCGCAAGCGGGCCCGGAAAATCGCCGCCGAGAAGATGGACGGACCTCGGCAGCACTGGATGACCTTCGGTATGAGACCCCCGGTAAACCACGAGCGGGACTACACACAACTGATCGAGATGCTCGAAATGGCCCAAGAGACCGAGATCAAACTCGACGGTTCCCAGTTCCGCCAGTGGGTGCAGGACGAATGGGAATGGAAGAACGAGTTCGAGGCTACCAGGGCCCTCTACGCATCGCACAGCTGATGCCACGACACAACCGCTGGTACTGCATCATCCAGGAGAAGCGGCCCACGTCTGTCAACTACGGCAGCTGGATTGCCTGTTCTTCCCACTGCTGCAAAGACACCGCTCTGAGGGCCGCCTGGAACCTCTGCGGGAAAGTCTACGTGATCCGAAGCAGCGTCAATCACGACGCCTGGGAACTCTACGAAGACGGCAAAGAACCGCCTCTTTCGAAGACCTGCTTCCTCCTGCACCGATCCGAAGGAAGTAAGCCCAGCGCCTACGAAAGGTTCCGTTCTTGACCATTTCGCCCCGACCTGATAGCCTGCTCCCGCCTTTCACACGGAGGTGGTTATGAAATCACGAGAAGGCGCTCAGATAGCCGGAACCATGCAGAGACTCACAGGGCGGCGCTACCCGAAGGTGGAACAGCTGATGGACGAAGCTGACCAGGAAACACAGCTCCAGGTCATTGCTTTGTTCCGGGACCTCGAGTCCGCCATGAGTCGGGAGCGGAACAAGATGCCTCGTCACTTCTCCACGGGCTGGAGGTCTTCGTGATGGGCTTCTGCGACAAACACGGGTCCTACCAAGACCGGACCGTTCCTGGCTGTCCGCAGTGCAACCAGGGCTACATCTTGGTCGAAGCACCCCAGGTCATCGAGGCACCTCCGGTCTCCGCCAAGATCGAGCTCGTTGCTCCCACCTGCAACCTCTGCCATGGGGACATGGTGCCGATGCGGTACGGGAAGTACACGGTGGGCTGGCACTGCACCCAATGCGCTCCACACGCGGGCCTCTTCAAAGGGAACTCCAATGGATGAGATCGAGCTCGAAACGCTCGACTGGTTTGGGCATCTCATGTGGGACCTGGAGCAGTTGCAGCTCGGCATGGAAGCCGGCGACATCCAGGTCGAAAGCAGCTTCATGAAGCGGGTCTTGGTACGCTTCACCCCGGAGGCACTCTTCATATCGAGGCACTACCTCCAGGCACTCCGCATGCGACACGCCGCTATGGGGGCAGGGAACTTGAGCTGGTACGTTGCGGCCACGTATGCACTCTGCCACAGCTGGAGAAAAGTGCTCGACTCTATCCCGTGGATGGAGTGGGGCGGGCACTGCTTCGACGACCGCAGAGTGATGGCCCTGACTGTGATCGTGGCTGGTCTCGACGGCTTGAAGACGAGTAAAGCCATCGAGCTTTCCCAGTCGTTTGCCCCGGGAGAAGCCGGGGAAGTGATGCAGAAGGCCTCTGACAAGGATCTGGTGGTCCTGGACGACGGAAGAGTCTACCTCGGACCGAAAGCCCCCCGACCTCGAGCAAGGAGAGTCTGATGGCAACCCCCGTGATGAAGTGGCCCGGCGGCAAGCGCCAGCTGCTCCCGGAGCTCCTCCGACTGAAGCCGCCCTCATGGAAGACCTATGTCGAGCCCATGGTCGGGGGCGGCGCGTTGTTCTTCGACCTCGAGCCGAAGCCCGCCAAGATTGGGGACCTGAACCACGCACTGGTCAATGTCTACCGGGAGATCCGGGATCGCCCGGACAACCTGATTGAAGCCCTGAAGCAGCTGGACGCCCTCTACTGGATGGACCCGAAACAGACCTACTACGACATTCGGGAGCTGTTCAACGCCGACCGGGACAACACGGTGCACCGAGCTGCCCGGATGCTCTTCCTGAACCGGACCTGCTTCAATGGACTCTGGCGCGTGAACAGGAAGGGCGGCTTCAATGTGCCCTACGGGAAGTACAAGAGCCCGAAGATCGTTCGGGAAGAACTCTTGCGGGAAGCTTCTGTAGTCCTGCAGGATGTGGAGATCGTCTCGGACCACTACATGGGTCTTCTGATGAAGACGAACCCTGGAGACTTCGTGTACCTGGACCCGCCCTACGTGCCCTTGAATCCCACCTCGAGCTTCACGTCCTTCACCAAGGAGGGCTTCGGGGAAGACCACCAAAGAGCCCTCGCTGCTGCTGTGGAAGAACTGGTGGAGAACGGGGTGCAAGTCATGGTGTCGAACTCGGACACGCCTTTCTGTCATGGCTTGTACCGACGCTTTCCGCGTGTGCGCGTACAAGCGCGCAGGAGCATCAATTCGAAGGGGAACAAACGAGGCCCTGTGAACGAGCTCATCGTCCTGGCCGGTTACGATCCCCCGGAAGACGTGGAGGCTCTCACCGATTCGGGGTTGTGATGGCCGCACGCTGGCCCAAACGGACCTCCAGGGTACGCGGTGACCGCGTCTACCTCCGAAAGTGCGAAGAGGAACAGTGCTGGGAACTCGTGGAGCTCCAGGCCGAAGGCGAACGCCTGCTGGCGAAGTTCTACACCGGCTCCGTCAATAACCCCGGCATTCTGGCAGGCCGAGCCCTGGAAGAAGTGCGCCTCTCCGACCGTGTTTGAAGAAAGACCGATCTTTTTTCATTTCCCCTTGACACTAGCGTCAGCGGGACTATACTCGGAGACAGCTCGGGGGGCACAGGCAGACGCCGACCGAAAGAGTCGACGCCATCGAGCGGGGGGTTCGATTCCCCCAGGACCAATCAAACGTCGGTCCTGAAGGCTGAAGCCGGTGCCGTCGAGGGAGAAGGTTGCGGCTCTCTCTCTGGAGGCGTCCTCTGGATGTCGGGTTCGAGTCCCGCCCTGAGCAATCACAACACCCTGTTCCAACGGAGGGGAACATGGCACGCCCAAAATGCACTCAGATCCAGCCCGGCTCGAAGTTCCTCGCGATCCATTGCGGCATCGTGACAATCCTGCGACGCCCTCGCCGCATCGCTGGTGGCACAGTCGTCGACGTCGAAGGCACGCTGTGGAACGGAAATGCGCTTCGATGGAGTGAGCCGGTCGAGAACCTTCGCATCATCGAAGATGAGTAGTCAAGATTGAGCTCACGTTCTTATTCACAGCCTGTTCCAATGGAGGGGAACAACATGGACCGCGAAATCACCATCCACATCGAGCCTCTCAGCGGAGCTTCGGTCCGCGTAGTCTACCTGATCCTTCACAACTTCGTGATCACACACCATGCGGTTACGCAGCCTGTGCTCCTAAACGCCCGTCTCATCAAGATCGTTCGCGAGCTCCGCCAGGACCCGCCCGAGTGGTTCGACATCATGGGGCCCGAGGGGAAGGCCACCGAGTTCTCGGGTGCGCCCTTCGGGCTCGAGTTCACCGAGCAACCCCTCAACCCCGCCGACACGTGCTACTGCTGAGGAGCTTTCCGATGACCAGCCTTGAACTCGAGATCGAAGACTTTCTCTTCACCGTCGACTTCGACCCCGGTTGTCCGCCCAAGCTCTCGGGACCCCCGGAGAACTGTTACCCGGGCGACCCGCCCGAAGTGCAGCTCGACAAGGTGGAGCTCTACCACGAAGGGGAGACAGTCAAGGTCTCCCTGGACGAAGCCCTCTGCGCGCTCGACACAAACCGAGAAGACCTGGAAGAAGAGCTCCTGGAGCTCGCCCTGAATCAGCTCATCGACGCCGAATACGCCGCCCGCGGGTGGGACTGAGAAGACAAACCATGGACTACCAGAAAAGCAACATCATCGCTGACAAGGCCATGGGCGCCATGATGGGCCAGGCCACGGGCGACGCCCTCGGTACAACACTTGAGTTCTCCCACGTCTCGAACGCTCCGAAGTGGCCCGAAAGGATGAAAGGACCGCACACGGAGATCATCGGGGAGGGGCCCTTCCGTTTGGCAGCCGGTCAAGTCACAGACGATACACACCTGGCGTGTTGTATCGCGGCCTCCCTGGTCGAGCACGACGGCTTCGACGCCAAAGACATCGCGGATCGCTACGTCGAGTGGCGCGAACACACCTTCGACATCGGAGGGACCACCATCGGGGGCATCCGCGGCTACCAGGAGACCAAGGACCCGCGCATGGGCGGTTACCTCGGGTGGCACAAAAGCGGGCGCAGCGCGGCCGGAAACGGCTCCCTGATGCGTACCAGCCCCCTCGGCGTCTTCTACGCCGATGAAGAAGACGAAGCGCTGGTCCGACTCGCCTCTCTCCAGGAGAGTGCTATCACACACGCACATCCGTACTGCACGATGGCGTGTGCGGCTTTCAACTCCGCCATCGCGTGCGGCGTCAAGGGCGGCACTCGCCAAGAGATGTGGAGGGCCGCCTGGAATGGTCTGCGAAGGGCGGTGGTGGAGCTCGGCGAATTCGCCAAGTACCGCCGAGAGAACGTCGACCCGACGATCTATCCCAAGGACCCCGAGATCGTGCGCTGCTTCTATGACCTCCAGGACGACTTGACGGCTGCCCGGGACGACGATCCGAAGATCGAGCGTCCGAACGGCTTCGTGCGAACGAGCTTCCGGTTGGCCTTCTACCAGCTGCTGCACGCGGAGAGCTTTGAAGACGGGCTCCTCGACACGGTGAATCGCGGAGGAGATTCCGACACGAACGGCGCTATCGCTGGAGCTTTGCTCGGCGCCTACTTCGGTTTGAACGACATCCCCGAGCGCTGGGCCGAAGCTGTGGAGACCTGCAAGCCCGTTCGGGGAGAGGTCTTCGCCACGAAGTACCACCCGCAGCACCTTTTCTATCTGGCCGAACACGTTTGTGCCCCTCGAGCTGTCAGCAGCGAGGAACCGGCGGAGTCTACCCTGTAGAACGTCGACACACCCAACGGAGGGGGACATGAAGAAAGCCACGCTACACCTCGAGTTCGTCCACAAGAACCTGCCCTCGATTGGCCTACTCCTCGAGTCGGCTGCGCAGGAGCTCTCCCCAGAAACGTACCTGGACACCGTAGTAAAGCTGTTCCCAACCGTTGGTGGTCTGCTCCCTTCCAGCTTCGCCACCCAGGCCTTGGCCGTGAGTGTGATGCGCTACATCCACCATGGGCGTCAGGCCTTCGAGATTGGTCCTCGCCTCCAGGAGATGCTCTCGGCGACGTCCCTTCGGGGCATCGACTTCGAGGACCTCCGTCTGCCCTACGACGCCTTCTACTTGGCGCTCCGGGATTGCCCCTGGAAGCTTTGGGGAGGGAGCAGCGGCTGGCACCGGATCGACGGTGTCTACGTGTCGGTTGAAGAAGATGGTCGTATCCTTTTCGCCTGTTGGGGCCGCCCTCACGGCACGGACCATGGTGACGATGCGATCCGCTGGTGGCGTATCGACATGAAGAACGCTGTGGCGGACTTCGAAGACCTCGAGCACTACCTACAGCAGCTGCTGACCGACACGAAAAAGCACCTGGTGGAAGTGACCGGGATGGACGATCCCGAAGTCGAGCGGGAGACACTTCAGACTTCCGCCGGTGTGGTCCGTGTGGTCTTCAACCTGGCTCAGTACCTCTCGAGCGCGGGAGCGGAGACCTCGAAGCGCGTCGACCGGACCCGGACCCGGCAACGAGCCCGCATCGAAAAGAAGCTCCAGAAGGCGAAGAACGAACGAGTGCGGCTCTCCCTGCTCGAACGGCTCGATCATCTACCCGTACCGTCCATCGTAACTGTGGTAGGAGCGTCCATCGACCGAGAGCCTTCGAACAGCCCCGAAAAAGGCCCCAGGAGCGCCGTGAAGCGCCACTGGGTTCGGGGCCACTGGAGAGACGTGCCCTACGGTCCTCGCTCTGTACCGCTCTCTGAGCGCCCCAGAAGGCGTACCTGGTTACAGCCCTTCCTTCGAGGAGAAGGAGACGATCCAGGGGCCCGGAAGTACAAAGTGAAATAATTCGTATTCCCCTCTTGACACTCGCGTCAGGGGGAGTATACTCCGGGTTGTCTTCACGACGGAGGCCGCTTCAGGCCCCGCTCCAACGGAGGGGAGAACTATGAACGACATCACCACCAACGCCATCGCCGACATCAACACCCAGAACGCCGTGATCTCTTTCATCGAAGGGATCAAGGGCATCCACTACCGCCCCCACCGCAAGTCCCCCGAGGACTTCATCGTGGTGAAGCTGTACCACCGCTTCGACCGCCAGATCCTGGAAACATACCTCTCTATGATCGGAGTTTCCGGCGACGCCACACTCATCAAAGGCCGCTACAAGTGGATTGCGATCATCGACCGCGACGCCTGGGAAGAGGCCGTCGGTGTCGATGAGGTGTCCGGCCAGGTCGAGGTCGAGGTCGAGGTCGAGGTCGACGCCGATCTGAGCGTCGATGAGCAGGAGTGGTCTCTCGAGGACGACTTCTCTAACGTGACGGTGAAGACCGGAACGAAGAAGTTCACCCTGGACACAGAAGAAGTAGAAGAGGCACAGTATCAGCCTGTCTACTCTCTGTAGTCAGACCGACCCGGGGAGCTTCCCGCCGTTGTGCGGCCCGCCTGATATGCCCACCCGAAGCCCCTCGGCACTTTTCCAAAACGTCCCACCTGGATGGGCTCCCCGGGTCGAGTCGATCTTTCTTCGATCTTTTTTCATTTACCGGTTGACACTCACGTCGAGGGGGCTATACTGAGGGACAGCTGACACGACGAACGTTCCAACGGAGGGGAACACGATGAACGCCGCCATCAACCATATCGCTTTCACGACCGCTCTTCTCGCCACTCACAACGGCTACATCACCATCAACAACACCAAGTCAGGTCAGCACCGGACCTTCAAGATCGCGGTGGTGAAGAAGAATTCCAGCGCTCCTGACTACTTGAAGGGCGAGCGCGTCGTTTCCCTTCTCATCGGCCCCGACCGTGAAAACTGGACGCACTGGCGCCGCTTCGGCTGGGTGAAAGACGGCAAGGTTCGCGTCTGGACTTCCCAGGCGAAGAAGGACGGAAGCCTCTTGAAGATGGCGGCCCTCCTGAACAACACCGACAAGGGCACGAAGAGTGGGCTCGAGTACCTCCTGGAAGGTACCTGCAGCCACTGCAACAAAGACCTCACGCACCCTGTGAGCGTGCACCTCGGCATGGGCCCCCACTGTGGCGGCGCTTCCTGGAAGGCTCTCGACAAGCAGCTCAAGGCCGAGGCGAAGGCCCAGGCGGAAGCCGAAGAAACCAAGGACCCGGGCGCCCTACACGAAGCCATGGCGGAAATGGAAGCTGAGTGGAACGCCGAAGGTCCCGAGAACGACGCTCTGGACCTTGCGACGGACACCGCGCCTACTCCCGAGCCCTCCCACGAAGAAGCGGCCTCGAGCGTTGCCACGGGCATCGTGGACACCTTCAACGCCGAGACCGAAGACACCCCCAAGACCACGACCAGCACCGGTGCTTCGAACATCGCCGCCGGCATCACCGCTACCTTCCTGGAAGAGCTCGCTGTAGACGAAGCGCTCTGCGCACACTGCGCACACTGCACCACCAAAGAGGAGTGCCAAGAGGGACTCCTTCCCTGGAACGGGAAGTGGATCCCCTGCAGCCACCTCGAACAGGACGCTGAAGCTGCCTGACGCTCCGGGGCTTCGGCCTCGCTTGACAACCCGCACCTGACCTGATAGGAACCAACGGAGGGGAGAACCATGAAACGCCGTGAAATGCAGCCCATCATCGACGAAGCCGTCTCAACCGCTCTGGTAGAGAAAGAAGTCCCGGTGGACCCCGAACACACGTACCGGCTGTGCCGGACCTACATGAGGCTGGCGGCCCGCGCTGCTATCGCTTCGGGCGTGTACCCCCAAGTGCTCTTCGACGATTTCATCTTGGCTCTGCAGGCCGAAGCACGTGAAGCGCACGTGATGGATGCAGGCACTGACAAGCCTGTTCTGGTCCTGAAGACGGTCGGACAGGCGTAGGAGACGACCATGATCCCAGTCACCGCGGAAGTTCTCAAACGACTTGCCCAGCCCTTCATCGACCAGGGCGCAACCAAGCTCTTCTTCGCCCGGCACCTGGACAGGGTGCGTGTCGGAACGGAGCCTGCGACAGCTATCCGCAGTGGCTCAGGCACCCCCAACAACATCGAAGCAGAGGCGTCCGAGCTCGACGCCGCCAGGTACGAAGCCCTCGCGGCGGAGCTCAACGCCTCCTGAGAACGGAGGCTCACCATGTTCAACCCCGACGATTACGTTGACGCATTTCGACGCGGCGCCCGAGCCGCGAAGCGCACCCCGAAGACCTCGAAGTCGCACCCCTTCCGTGCCGACTGGGTATCGAGGGAAGCGCTCGACACACCCGGACGTATCGGCGCCGGTATCGTGCCCGGTAAGCAGTACGACGGCTGGACCGGGCTCTGGCACCGGGACCTCGACGAAGACCTCCGGGTCCTCCGAGACGTCCACAAGGTGCAGCGCGTCGTGTCCCTGATGGAGGACTTCGAATACGAGCGTTGCAACTGCGTGAACCTCTTCGACATCGCCCCGCACTACGGGATCGGCGTCGATTGGTTCCCCGTGAAGGACATGTACATCCCGAGGCCCGGGAAGCAGCGTTCCTACCGTCTGCACATCGATCGCACCCTGGGAGCCCTTCGAGAGGGCCGCAACGTGCTCGTGCACTGCCGCGGCGGGTTGGGCCGAACCGGAACCTACATCGCCTGCTTGCTCGTCCAGAACGGGATGAACGCCCAGCAGGCCATTCTGGCCACTCGAGCGGCGCGTCCAGGCGCCATTGAGCGCGGTTGCCAGGTCAACTTCGTTCGTACCTGGGGGGAACAGTCATGAGACGCAACGAAATCATGGACCCCGACACCTTGTCCCCGAAGAAAGCAATCGTCACGAAACCGATCCCGGTGGACACAGTCCTCGGCGAAGCCTGGGTGACACTTCGAAAGAGGTCGAACGGCGATTGGTGGGAGATCCGCTACAAGAGCACCGAAGACCGTCCTCGCTTCAGGGCTACCGATGCGGAGGGCAATCCCGTCTCCAGAGAGAAAGCCGTCGAAATGGCCAAGATGTACGCCGGGCGCATCTACGACTCTCTCCGTGGCTACTGAAGACATGAAAGAAGAACGTTGGCAACTAATTGTCGGAGACATCCACGTACCCCTCCCGTGCGACACATGGGAGTCCTGCCCAACACACGTTTTCATTCCCTACTGGGTGAAAAACGTCTTCCAGTTCTACCCTGACTGGTTGGAGAAACGGAAGGAAAAGGAGCTCGAGCCGTTGGGGCCCAGGCTCTACTTCTCGGAGCTCATGGAGTCCTTGCGGATCTTCACGTTCTCGGAGGAGTGGTGGAAAGACAGCATCGTGCGTTTTTTCGGCCCCTCCTGGCTGGAAGAGCGCCTCGAAGAGTGTGAAGCCTACAGAGCTCTGATTTGACAATCCCCCTCCGCCCTGATTATACAGAGTGTGACCAGGGACTCCGAGGGGACGACATGAACGAGAACGACCCGAAGCAGCCGAAGCCGAAGCCGAAACGACCTCCGATGATCCGCGAGGTCATCGGCGACACCGAGCCGAAAGAGAAGCTGCTCGACAGTCGACCACAACCGAAAAAGCCCTTGAACGGCTGATGCAGGGATCGCTTTTCCGCGAACCCGGCTCCATAGGGACACTGGACCTCGGCACGCTTCGCGCGCGGGCGCAGGCGTGTACGCGATGTGTCCTCCACGAGGGTCGGAAGAACGTTGTCTTCGGTGTTGGTTCCAAGACGCCGCAGTTGGCGTTCGTGGGTGAAGCGCCCGGGGCTCGAGAGGACGATCAAGGTGTGCCCTTTGTCGGGCCCTCCGGGAAGCTCCTCGGGAAAATGATCCGAGCGATGGGGCTGAGCCGGGGCGACGTCTACATCTGCAACACTGTCTGCTGCAGGCCCCCTGGGAACAGAACGCCGTCTGTCCAAGAGCAGGAAGCCTGTCATCCAATCCTACTCGGACAGCTCGATGCGGTGCGTCCACCTGTCCTCGTGGCTCTCGGTGGCGCTGCCGCGCAAGCTCTCCTCGGGACCAACCAATCCATTTCGAAGCTGCGGGAGGAGTGGCACACCTGGGAAGGGTTACCTCTTCGTGTCACCTACCACCCCGCGTATCTGTTGCGGTACACACCAGCGAAGCGCGACACCTGGGAGGACTTGCAAGCGGTGATGCGGTGCCTGGGGCTGCATACTTGGAGGTAGCGATGGCCACGAGACGACAGAAGAAGCTCCACCGCTGCGCCGGCTGTGGTGAGACCCTCGCCGGAGGGGAACAGGTAGCCAGCGTGTCCATGGGAGAGCTCGAGATGCAAGGGGGCAAGCTCCTCGTATCCGGTCCTCACTGGGGTGTAATGCACAGGGTGTGCTTTCTTCGAGCTGTGCGTTCCCCGGAGCTCATATTGGAGGAGCTCGGCAGTGAGTGTTCTTGAAGACATCGAATTCGAGCTCAACCTGCGCGGACTGAAGCGGGGCTCCGTCCAGTTCGAGGTGGAGTTCACGAAGCGGCATGTGGAGAAGTGCCAGGAGATGAAAGCAGTCTCCGCGTGCTTCTCGTGCGAATATTTCGACCACTGCGAGCTCGCGAAGAAGCACCTTCGAAACGAACGAGCCCGAGCCTTCGCGGCTGGAATGCAACAAGGGCAGAAAGATGCGGAGGCTGCGCGGATTATTGGAGAGGTTCCTGATGAGTAACGAAACCGAAGACCAGGGAACGAATCGCCCCCAGATCGTGATCTCCCTCAGCGACGATGAACGGGATCTCTTCGAGGCCTGGGCTCGCAACCAGGGGAAGTCCCTATCGGGCTGGGCCCGGGAAGTCCTGATCGCAGCCCTTCCGCCAGAGGTCGTGCGACAGCGGCTCCGGATCGGCCCCCCTCAAGATTTGGGGCGACAGGAGCAGTCCGAGCCCGACTTGAACAACGACCAGCGGACCCTCTTCGACGCACCTCGAGTAACCGAACACTCCTGCGCTTGGCTGAGAAGGATCTTTCCCGGGCACCTCGGCCCGAACCAGTGCCGCGGGACCTGCGCCAACCCGAAAACAGCAGGGAAGCCCTGCCATTGGAGCTCGGGACAGGCGCCCCAGTGCTCCTACTACGCCCAGCAGTACTATCAGGGGGGCGCTAACCATCGTCCATGAAAGGTCTCCCTGGGACCCTCCCGGGGGCGTACCATAGTTCGTTCCGGTACCTCATGGGGACATAGCGATAGTTCTGTAGTTGCTCCAGGCGAACGTCCACAGGCATCTCGTGCTTGGGCGGTGAGATCACTACCATCCTGGACGCATCGGGATCGCGCTCGCATGCTCGCATGGGGCGGACCACGAAAGACTTGTCCCGTTCCATCCTGTCCGCCATCTCGAAACGCATTCGTACCTCCGGGTCCTGTATCCGGTCTTTCCAAGGTCTCACGAGGCCTCCTTACAGCATACCAAAGGGTCTCTACCCTTCATGCTGGTGAAGGTGCCTTTCGGGACAATTCGATGCACTTTCTTGATCTGGATCGGACGATCCACACCTTGACAATCGAGGCATGTCCTGATAGCGTCCCTTTGCAACAAGCCCGAGGAGCGACAATGACTGCCGAAGAACTGTTGAAGGAAGCGATGGCACTGACACTGTTCCAGACGCCCCCGGAGGACCTGCGGGAGACCGCGGTCTACCACGTGGCGCTCAAGGCGCTGTCGGACCTGTGCACCAAGCGTCTGAAGAGCCTTCGGAACGGCCTCCTGGAAGCCACTGAAGAGGGCTTCCACACGAAGACCGGGCGGGCGCTAGACATAGGAGAGCTCACGGTAGAAAAGCAGCTCCGTGTGTCGAAGCTGCCGGACGTGAACGCGCTCCGAGACAAGCTGGACGAAGAAGGCATCGAGCTCCAGGAGGCTTTCGACGTCGTGCGCACCCTGCAGATGAACCCTTCGAAGATCGAGTACCTGATCGAAATCGGAAAGCTCGAAAGAGAAGACGTGGTCGCCTTGCACAAACAGAGCGAAGCTCTGAAAGTGACCCCGTCGAGGAACCTGAAGAGACGCATCACCAGCATCACCCAGGAGGGATAGCTATGATCGAACGATTGCCCACCGAAGAATACATGCCCCTGAAGGCCCCCCTGTACCTGGACGTTCATGACCTGCTCGGAGTGCACGAACAGCTCTCGTTCGAAGCGAACGTCATCCTGGTGGGGCCCAAGGGCATCGGGAAGTCCCTCTCGGTCGCCACCTTCGCCTACACACACAAGTACCCCATTGTCACGTTCGACTGCTCCGAAGACGTGCGACGCTCTCACCTGCTCGGCAACTTCATCATCCGGGGTGATGAGACGCCTTTCGTTCTAGGACCTCTCACCACAGCGTTCGAGATCGCGAACGAGTGCGGGCACTGCATCCTCTGCCTGGAAGAGGTCAACGCTCTGACGCCGCAGATGCAGAAGGTGCTGAACCCCGCCTCCGATTTCCGCAAGAAGATCGAAGTACCCGAAGCAAAGCGGGTGTTCCGGCTGCACGGGAAGGCCAAGCTCTGGGTGGTCGGTACGATGAATACCGCGGTCTATGGCGGCACGTATCAACTCAACGAAGACCTGAAGAGTCGCTTCCACCTCATTCCCCTCGATTATCCCGAACGCGAAGAGACCATCCTGGAGGCCGTGCTCGTCAAAGACGGTCCTTGCCTCGATAACAAGGTGGTGAACTCGATGCTCCGTCTGGCGCAGCATACCCGGAAGGGGGAGATCGACTACGCCCTGTCCACGCGGGACCTCGTGCAGCTGGGCATGCACTTCAGCAGGCTCGGGGCGAAACGGGCCCTCTGGATTCTTTCCGGCAAGTTCGATGACGACGACCGCCGGACTGTGGGAAGATGGATCAAGGACATCTTCGGCGTCGTGGTCGTGAAAGAGAAGCCCAAAGCCAAGGCTGGGAGGAAGTAGGCATGGTCATGCCCCGCCTCGGCAGAGCTCACAAGTTCCGCTCCCCGGAAGAGGAGCAGCAGATACAGCAGGAGCTGGACATCTGCTACAAGACCGTCCACACCTTCGGCGGCATCGTCGGTCGGAAGCTCTACCTGAAAAGCAAACCAGGAGTGCCCTCTTCGACCTTCAATGTCATCACGGTTCCGTTCAACGATCCCGAAGTGTACCTCCGCGTCGCCAGGCAGCTGTCGCACATCCTGTTCGGTACGGATCCCGACGCTCGAGACGCCTTCCTGTTCGCCTACACGAAGCGTGCCTCTGAGTACGCCCGGAAAGCTCATATCAACATCGATGACGCGCTCCTGGCTCAGAAGCTCCGAACACTGGTCAACATCCTGGAAGTGTACCGCGTGACGTCCCTGTGGGGACTCCTCTACCCGGGGAACTATCTACACCTGCGACTCCTGGACATCGTGGATGCCGAGAAGCTCCTCTCCAGAGGAGAAGACGAGAACCTCCTCGGATACTTCCTGCTCTTGAGCCTCGGGGTGGACGAGATCAAAGTCGAACATCTCGAACGCTTCCGTCCCTACTTCGTGGAGGCCATGAAGAAGGTCGAACGCCGCGGCTTCGACGCCACCCTGTTGATCGCGAAGTGGTTGATCACGAAGCTCGTGAACGAGCTCATCCGTGAATCCAAGGGAGAAGACCCGCCGGACTCCCAGGGCATGAGCCCGAACGAAGCCGAAGAGTTTCTCTCCATGATGCTGGGGTTGGGCGGGGATGAAGACCCCGACAAGGACGGTGACGAAAACCAAGAAAAAGAAGAAGGGGAAGGAGGCGGGGGAACCGGGGATCCCGGCGACCAGGAGAGCCCAGAGGGCGACTCCGAGGGCGAAGACGAAGAGAACGGAGAGTCGGGGGAGTCCGAGCCCTCGGAAGAAGACGAAAAAGAACCCGAAGAGAGCCCGGAGAGCCCCGAGGAGGACCCCGAAGAGCAGAAACCATGGGAACCTCCCCCTGTGTCTGCGAACCTTCAGACGCGCGCACAGGCGCTGAGCGACCTCCTTGATCGCCTCGGGGAGCTCCCTCAGAGAGCCGAGCAGTCGATGAATTCGGTGCAATCCGACGAATACACGCCGGACTGGAAGAAGGCGAAGTCCCGGGGCCTCGCCGGGAGCATCACTAACGCCAACATCAACAAAGGCGATCTGGTCGAGAGGGCTCTGGCCCGTTCGCAGAAGGACACCGAGCACCTGGTCGACAAAGCCCTGGTCTCCCTGGCGAAGACTCCCATCGTAGAACGAGACGAGTGGCTGAAAAAGGACGCCCGGGCAAAGGTGGACTTCGTCGACATTCCGAAATCCACCATGGTGGTCCCCCTGGCCCCCGAAGACCGAACCGCAGTGAAGCGCTTGCGGGCTACCTTCATGCGCGTCCTCGGACGCCGGAAGTTCTCTCTGCGGGACACGGGCACCGAAGCCGACGTACAGGCCCACATCCAACGAAGGGTGAGCAAGACCCCGATCGACTGTTTCTCCCACGAAGAACGTGGGATGGGCTTCGAAGCCATCGTCCTGGTGGACCTCTCCTCGAGCATGATGGGAGATAAGGCTGAACAGGTCGAGAGAGCGGCTCGCATCATCACCCGAGCTCTTCGGTTCCCCTTCTGCGACGTGCGTGTCTGGGGGTTCTCTTCTCCCAGCGGAGGGACGGTGAACCTCTTCCGCTACAATCGCCTGGAAACGGACCCCTCCGTGCGGGCTTTCGTCAAGGGTAGCACCCCGCTCCACATCGCTTTGCGCCTCGCAGTCCGACAGCTCCAGGACAGCTCCCAGGACCGACATCTGATTGTCCTAACGGACGGGATGCCCTACTTCCAGTCCTGGAAGGGCCGCAGCTACAGCACCGACCAGCTGAAGCGCTACGTCGCCCAGACCGTCTCCAAGGCCCGCAGCAGAGGTGTACACGTCACGACGGTCTTTGTTGGATCCTACCTGGGGTGGGGGCAGCGGAGAGAGCTCCGCTACGACCTGACCCCTGAAGACATGCGGAAGATGTTCGGTCCGAGCAAGCTCTGGAAGAGGGTCAGCCCGGAATCCCTCGGCAGAGACCTCATCAAGCTGGTCTCCAACAGCTTCATCAGTTACCTGGTACGACGATGAAAACCACCAAATCGAAAATTGAAAAGGTGATCCGTTGGAAAGCGAACGGACGCTTGTTCGTCACTTACGATGCGGCCCTATCGTATGTCGACAAACCAGAGAGCACCCTTGAAGAAAACTCTGTGGTCGAAGTCTTCGGAGAAGCCAAAGCCCTAAAAGAATGGGCAGAGGACCCTCGATGCCAGGTCAACCTCGATCTCCTCATACGAAGACTCCGAAAAGGTATCACCGGGACAGACCTGGTCAGACGCAGAACCACCCAAATCGTGGAGATTTTTGGAGAACGAAAAACCATCAAGGAATGGACAAGGGACCCTCGGTGTGAAGTGTTACAGAAGTCCATCCGAGATCGTCTCCGAGAGGGTGTAGAGGGCGAGGCTCTACTGAAGCGCGTACCGAGACGGAAAAGCCCGCTGTATGAAATTTTCGGAGAACAGAAGACCGCCGAGGAATGGGCCGGAGATCCCCGATGCGAAGTTTCGCAAAGGACCGTCAGGAACCGCCTCAAAGAAGGTCTGAAAGGGGAAGCTCTGCTTAAAAAGCGTTCCTTCGAACCGAACGTCCAGAAACGCACAGCGCCATTGTACGAAGCCTTTGGGGAATCAAAAACGGCTCTGGATTGGGCGCGGGACCCCCGCGCCCATGTGAGTCACACCACCATACAAAACCGCTTTCGAAAAGGACTCCGAGGAGAAGCCTTGCTTGCTCCTCCCCAGAAAGGCAGAACCCCTCGTAAATGGAAAGCCTTTGGTGAAGAGAGAACCCTCCGAGAGTGGGTCGAAGACCCTCGATGTGAAATTACCGAGAATACCCTTCGGAGGAAATTGAAAGCCGGCGAGCCCCTGGAACAGGCTATGAAAGCTCAACCGCGCGGTCGCCGACCCGGGTCCTCGGCTTCCAAGCGGCCCCGTATATATAGGCGTAGAACGTCCGAGATCGAAGCCTGGGGCGAAACCAAAGCCTTTCACGAGTGGCTGGAAGACCCCAGAGTCATCGTTTCTGAAACTGCTCTTGCCGAACGCCTTTGCAGGAACTGGCCTTTCGAAAAAGCGGCTACAACACCCTCGAACATAGGACACCCCCTGGTAGCTTTCGGTGAAATCAAGTCCATCACAGAGTGGGCTCGAGACGACCGATGCCCTTTTTTCGTGCCGTACCAGATCCTGCATTGTGCGAAGAGGGGCTGGTCCGTGGAAGAAATAATGACATCCACCCCTTGCCCTGAATGCTCCTCTCATAGACGAGGGTCCGTTTGTCCCTGGTGCTCCGTGAAAACGACTCTGAATAGCCCGCCAAAATGAACAAGTCCACTCGCTACGGCATTTATCACAGGAAGAAAGACAGCATCTCCAGCGGAGTGCTGATGGAGTCCTACCAGACTATGCAGAAAGCTCAGGAAGCGCTCCCCCACTGGGAGCAGCGTCTCGACGACCCCCTCTTCGGGCACGCGCGCGGGGGCGTAGGAGAGGTCTGGGAGCTCTACATCCGAGCCATCCCGAAACCAGCGCGCGTCAAAGACTGAGCCATGGAAAGGCCCATTCGGAAGCGGTCTCAGGGCCGTGCGACTCGCCGCGGACACGTCCGCGGTCGGATTATTCCCACGACCCGCCGCTTTGAAAAATCCTACCGCAAGCCGAAAGGCCTCATCAGACCAACGAACCGGATCCAATGCCGGAAAGGCATTCGCCCCTGTCCCTGGGTGAGCTGCCGCTACCACCTCGCCTACGAGGTGACTGCCAGCGGATCCCTCCGGGAGTGCTTTCCCTGCACAGAGCTCCCGGATATGCAGGAGACCTGTGCTCTGGATGTCGCGGACAGACACGGCGTGACCCTGGAAGAAATCGGGAAGATCTTCAACCTCTCCAGAGAACGCATTCGCCAGATCGAATTCCACGCTCTGAGGAAGATCTTCATTCACCTCTGCAAGGGTGACGAACCCGAAAAGTAGTTGACAGCTCCGGATCCTGGCTGGTAACGCTTGTACGGACATAAGCGGAGGAGAACACGATGCCAAGTCTAGATTGGAAAAAGCACCGTCGAAGTCTGGAACAAGTGTACGAGCGCATGAGTGGTTTGCACGAAACGACCTCGAAAGTGCAGCTCAAAGCCGTCAAGACCTCCACGCTCGGACCCGCGAAGTTTGGCCTCGGGAAGCACCTGGAACCATTCGGTTCGATCCCGAAAAGTGTTGCAACGGTCTATGTCGATGCGGCCAACGAAATCGCCGTTTACAAGAACCGCAGCGTGTGGGACACAATCACGGCGCACCGTCCTGGATCCTCGTTTCGCGGCGTGAAGAGCGTCCACCTGATGAAGTCCAAGACCAAGGGGGATGCCGTTCTAGTGGCGAAGGTGGCAATGGGAGACCAGAGTGCCCTTGCGAAATGGGTAGAGAAAGACATAGCGAAGTCACCCTCTGCCAACAAAGAACGCGCCGCCGAGCTCGCAAACGACATGGCGGCCATGATCCAAGACCGCTACCGGACCCGAGGATGACAAGAAGTTGACAGCTCCGGATCCGAGCTGGTAGCGTTTCGACAAACCCGCGGTTGGGTGGTCCCGAAGTCGACCCGGGACCAAACCGCACAATGCCACCACCAAAACTCCACAGGACACGCCGATGGCGTTATGCGTTGCGGTATGCCCGCATGTGACAACTGAACAGACCTTCGGACGAGAGTCCGATAGAAGAGCGCCTGGGATGGGCGTGGGGATCGGGTGGCGAAAGCTCCTGTGGAGGTCCCCGATGCCCGTGTCGACCCCAGGCGCTTTTCGTTTATGGGGAAGGTGGAAGGATGGCCGCGTATGAGAGCTACCTCGAGACCCGGGAGCGACTCCGGGTGCTTGTCGGGGTCGGCAGAGGGAACAGTCCCGCAGCCGACAAGATTAGGGAGCAGCTGGACGAGCTCTGGCTGCGACTGACCAACGAGGAGCGCGGATTCATCCTCGAAGACCAACAGGAGAGAGACGATGTCGTGGGCTGAACAAACATGGAACCGAGTGGCCGACCGCATCCTGGCGAAGAGGCTGCTCCGAGAGATCGGAGCGGTCGCCTTCGAGGTCTTCCACTTTCTGGTGTACCGATCCATCCAGGGGGGCGAGGGCACAGGCCTGCTGGACCCCACAGAAAGCGGAACGCTTCACGTGCTGTACGACGCCGTGATGATCGGGGACGCATTGCAGCTCAAAGAGGAGGACATTCGAGAAGCCATCGACCTTCTGGCGGAGTTTGAATGGATCCGCATCCGGGGCAACAACGGCAACAGCATCCTGATCATCGGGGACCTCTGCTGCCACTCGGCCAAGGACGGCACCCCCCTCCTCGAAGGCATCAAACTGGTGTTCGATCAACGATATCCCCGCCCAAGAGACGCCTGGGCGGAGCAAGCGTTCAAGCGCATCCTGGCACGTAAGGAGGCGGGGGGATGAGAGTAGGACCCGACGATCTGTTCACCCCGGTAGGGCACGACTACCTCGAAACGGGCATCCCGGTGATGCTCGGAAAGTCCGCCCAGATGGCCTACCTGGCTCTCCGCCGCTTCGTCTGGCGAACCGATGAACACGGCCACATCCGCCTGAAGCAGCTCCACAGAGCAGGTATCCTGGCTGTCAGAGTCTCGCAACGGCGCCTCGCGGCTCTATCCGGGCTGTCGAGGAGCCACTTGAAAGTGCAGCTCCAGTTCCTGGAAGAACTCGGCTTCGTCCTCCGTCCAGGGACCCCGAAGGGCCAGAGCACCGTCTACATCCTGGGCTACACGGAGGACCACCAAGAGGAAGGCGCCATCCAGACACACGAGGTGTTCTTCGCGGACCGCTTTGCTTCTCTGGCTTGGTCTGCCCTCGAGAAAGAGGGTGAAAAGAGCTACATGCTCCCTTGTGAGATGCCCATAGCCAAGAGGGTGTCCATCGTGGAGAACTACGTGCAGGTGTTCCGGGCCGAGATCCTCCAGGAAGCGGCGGAAAACAAGGCGCTGTCTACAGTAGAGGCGATTTTCGGTACACCTGTTCAGGTGGCCAATAATCGGCTACCCCCGGGCGCTCCACAGTCCACCCCCGGATCAGGCCTGCCCCAGAACCGGACCACGAGCTCCCCGGTTTTGGATCCCGGGGTACCCACAGAAATAGAAGAAGTGGAAGAAGAAAAAGAAGAAGAAAAAAAGAGTCGAACGTCTGAGGGCGCTGTCGCGCCCGCGCGCAACACACCGGGGTCTGACTGTGGGGGTCATCCACGAGATAGGGCAGGGGGGATCGACCAGCAGGGCGGAGAACGAACAACCGAACAGCTGGAAGTAGATCAGGGAATTCCGCCGGCGCCCTCGCCCCCTTCTCCTACTTACGCCTACACCGAAGACGACAAAGACGAGGTCCGTGGGTGGCGACGCGGGAGCAAGCAGAAGAAGCAGCGCAAGTACAAGCCGATCCCGGCGCCGCCTTCCAATGTGGACGTGCCGTTCGCGGGTTCCCTTCTGGCGGCACAGGAACGGGAGAAGGTGCTCGAAGTCAAGGAGAAGGCGGAGGCTCGGTCTCGGGATGCGGTGGAGAAGCGGACCGAGAAGCGGCTGGAGCGGGACCGGGCGCGCTCGAACGCCAAGGGCAAGCCCCTTCCTCCTGGCGCGGGGGCGGTGATGGACCGTCTGCAGGAGGTTTGGACCGAGGGGATGGAGGCGCGGGGGGAGCGTGCCGGGCGGCCTTTCCGTTCGAAGAATGTCTGCGGGCACTTCGTGGAGCTCCTTACAGATTTCACTGTGGAGGAGCTCGAGGTCGGGATGCGCTTCATGCTCCGCTACTGGGAGCAGGTATCGACGCAGCGGCGCTGGAAGGGGGCGACCCCGTCCATCCGACTGCTGATGTACTTCGCCGACGAGGTCGTCAACGACGCGCTGAAGTGGGGCGACGCGGCGGACGCAGTGAAGGCCCGGGAGAGCTGGCTGGACGACAACCCGCACGACGTGGAGGCGCCGGCGGAGCTCGAGAAGCCATATGAAGAGGCGCGCAAGCTGGGGCAGCAGCTTGGCATCATGTGACCGAACCGAGGAGGCGGGATGCAATGAGGAAGAAGAAGAAGCCGGATGAACCGAGGAAGCTCGAGTGGGTGGAGCTCGACTACATGGGACTTCCCCGCAGGCTGTGGAGGATGAGCGCAGCCCGGATCCCGGAGAGCGTGCAGGCGCCCTATCGGAGGTTCCTGAAGGGGCTCTGGGAGCACATGGAGAAGGGACCGACCCTGCTGTTGTCTGGACCCCAGGGGGTCGGGAAGTCCGCGATGGCGTCCCTCGCGTGCAGGCGCGCGAGGACGTTCGACAAGACCGTCCACTTCTTCCGTGTCTGGGAGCTTAGGCATCTCAGACGGGAGGGGGAGAAGTTCGACACAGAGCAGACCCTCCTTGCCAGGTGCCGGGACGTGGAGCTCCTAGTTCTGGACGATGTGACGCAGGAGGACCTGGACGACCGCTACTATGGCGGATCGGAGATGCTGTCGTTGGTGAAGCAGCGGTCCATGAACATGGGGACGACCCTCCTCACGACCCGCCTCGGTTTGCGGTCGGAGTTCGCGAAGCAGTTGAAGGGGGCGGCCGATTGCTTCCTGGCCTTCAATGTCATCGGTCCCGATATGTCGGAGGCTCTGGCCCGAGAGATCAAGGGCGACGTTGTCGGGGGAGGTAACTGATGGCTTTCATGGAGTTCGTATCCAGCATGCTGGAAGGGGGCCGGGAGCGCATCCGGGAAGCGATCTCGACCGGTCTCGAGCCTGTTCACTTTCACGACGCCGATGCGGCGACGGTCTACCAGTACCTGGTCGGCTACATCAAGGACTACGAGGGTCTCCCGACGCGCGCCACGATCGAGGGCGATACGGGGGTGGTGCTTCCGGCTTGTCCGCCGGAGCCCTTCGACTTCTGGATGGAGAAGACCAAGGAGCTCCGCACGCTGGGCCACCTGAACACCGGGCTGCAGAAGCTCGGCGCCGCCGTGATGAAGAAGGACGTCGATGAAGGGATCAGTGCCCTGAACAACACGCAGAAGGTCCTTCGGGAGCAGCACCTCATCATCCAGCCCGTGGTTCCTCTGTGGGGACAGCTGCCGCTGGCGAAGAAGCGCTACAAGGATATCCAGGACGGCAAGCGGGGGATCCCATTCCCGTGGAAGACTGTCACGGGGGAGACCCTCGGGATGTGGCCGAAGGACCTGATTGTGTTCGTCGCGCGCACGGGCGTGGGGAAGTGTGTTGAAGCTCGGACGGAGTTGATGGATCCACAAACGGGTGTGGTTCGGACCATCCGGGAGGTGTGCGAGGCTTCGCTGGCGGACATACACTTGGGTTCGGAGCGGACGGGGCTCGATCCCTTCAAGGACGTTCGGTCTTGGTCGAAGTCGGGTGGTTTGGTTACGCGGTCCATTCAGGCCAAGGTGGACACGGGGACGAAGCGGTGTCTGCAGTTCGTTCTCGAAAGCGGAAAGAGGGTGATTGTCACTCCAGAGCACCCTTTCATATTGCCGGATGGGTGGCGCCGGGCGGACCGAGTCCGCATCGGGGAAACCGTTGGAACCCCTAGTAGAATGGGCTTCCCTGAGATGCCGGAGGCCTTGTCCCCGGAGGATGTGGATCTCTTGGCAGTGCTCCTTGCGGACGGCAGCTATACAGGGCACCACGTGTCCTTTTCGAAGGGCGATCCGGAGGTTGTTCGGGTGGCTACCGAGGCGGCCGAGGTGAAAGGTGCCGCGGTTCGTCGTGTGAGCCGTTATGATTACACGTTCACGGGTGGCGGGGACTTGCGTCGCAGGGTCAATCCGGTTCGAGAGCTCCTACGGGAACATGGGATTGACAGGACTCTATCCAGGGACAAGGCGATACCGGATGCGGTGTTTCGGTTGGACCGGGAACAGCTAGCTCGTTTCTTGTCGATTTTCTGGATGTGCGATGGTTATGTGGACAACGGTCCGGGGATTGTGCTTGCAAGTGGGAAGATGCTTCGGCAGATTTCTCACCTGTTGCTTCGGTTTGGAATTCGGTCCTCGGTGCACTACAAGCCCACCCGGTTGAAGGGGGCTGTGTTTGACGCTTGGCGCTTGCGGGTGTACGCGGAGAGTTGGGAGGCCTTCGATAGGGAGCTCTCTTTGTGGGGGCCGAAAGCGGTTCGTATGAAGGCGCTCTTGGCGAAGAGGAGGAACCCGAACACAGGGTCTCCGAGGTGTTGGGACGGAGAGAGGATCCGTCGTTATAAGCGTTGCCACATACACGAAAAGGGGGTGCGAGGTTCGGAGCCCTGGTGGTGGTCTTCTGGGCTCGTCTGGGATCGTGTGGTTGAGATCCGGGAAGCGGGCTTCCGACGGGTGTTCGACTTGACAGTTCCTGGTACGGAGTGCTTCGTCGCGAACGATGTGGTGGTGCACAATACCTGGGTTCTGATCAACCTGGCGCTCAAGGCCTGGAAGAAGAAGCATCGGGTGCTCTTCCTGACGACGGAGATGGCTCAAGAGACGATCCTGCAGCGCTTCGCCGCGATGTACTTCCGTCTCCCGTACAGGATGCTGCGGCGTGGGAAGCTCCCCAAGATGGACGAGCAGCGCTTTTTCGAAGGCGTCGAGGAGCTGAAGGATGCCGTGGGGCTCGACATCATCGGTGGCCAGTTCGACTTCCGTCTCGAGTCCATCGACGGGGCCATCGAGGAAGCCGATTGCGAGCTCGCGATCGTGGATGGGGCCTACCTGCTCCGGGCAGAGGGGAAGACGCGCACGGAGCGCATGGCCGAGGTCTTCAACGAGTTCAAGCGGATCTGCATATCGAGGGAGGTCGCGCTGGCGGCTTCGACGCAGTTCAACCGGGAGGCGAAGAAGGGTAAGCCGCAGTCGAATGTGCTGGAGAACATAGGGCTCTCCGACGTGGTCGGCTGGAACGCGGACCTCGCTTTCGCGTTGACTCAGACGGAAGAGATGGTGAAGAGCCGCCGGATGGGTGTGATTCCCATGAAGGGCCGGGAGACCCTGATCCCGCCGTTCGATACCCACTGGGACTTCGAGCTGATGGACTTCAGCGAAATTGACGACGACACCGTGGACGACGGGCTCGAGGAAGAGCCGATCTTCTGAGGGAGGGTAGCATGAGACGAGAGCTTGCGTTCACGGACCCTGGACGATGGTGCGGAGCTATGTGGACCTCGGGTGGCACCCGATCCCGCTCTGTTGGCCTACTGTGTTGGGTCTGTGTGCTTGTGGCCGGGGGCACCACGAGCATGGGATTGGGAAGGCTCCCCTGGCGAGGAGTGGCTACCAGGACCGGCTCGTGACGGCGAAAAAGGCCGCGCGGTGGTGGTCGTGGCGGCCCGATGCAAACGTTGCGTTGCTGCTCGAGCCCAGTGAGCTCGTGGTTGTCGACATCGACGGGAGAGACGCTCTCGACGAGGCCCACGGCTACGGGCTGCCGGAAACACTCTCGGTGGAGACCGGGAAGGGCTGGCACTACTACTACCGACGTCCGAAGAACTGCTCGGTGGGCCGAGCGACGCAGCGGGGGGAGAGTCGGCTCATCGATGTGCTCTCGAAGGGCTACGTGGTGGCGCCTCCGTCTATCCACGCTTCGGGAAGAGTCTACGTGTGGAGCGGGAGGCCTGTGTCGGAGCTGCCGGATGTGCCGAAGTGGGCGCGGGAGCTCCTTCCCCGACCCGCATGGATGCTCCCGAAGGGATTCCGGCCACCTTCCCGGAAGTTCGAGGAGGGGCATGCGGACCCGCCTGTCATTCACTCTGCTTTGGCTTTCATCGAGCCCGAGGAGTACGAGCTCTGGCTGCACATCGGCTTCGCGCTGCAGACCTGGGACGATGTCGGGAACGGGAATGGGAGGGGCTTTCGGATCTGGGACCAGTGGTCGCAGAGAAGCTCCAAGTATCCTGGGACGAAAGAGCTGAAGACCAAGTGGAACTCCTTCCGCAAGCAGTCGGGGGGCCTGGGGCTCGGGACCCTTTTCGAGTTTGCGAAGAGGCAGGGTTGGGACCCGGATCGGCTGCAGTCGATAGAGTCCACGGGCGGCAGCTGGCACAATCGTGCTTTGGCGGTTGGCGGGGCTTGACTATCAAAGCTCGTCCTGTTAGATTAGGGTATGTCTGGATCGTCCGATCCAATTCGGGATGGGCGGTGCCGGGTGCCGGGGTGAAGGCGGGCCTCGGGATAGAAGCAACATCCGCTGTTGAAGAAGGGGAATGCGAGATGAGCGAAGAGCAGAGCAGACCGAGCTGGAAACTGGACAAGAGAGAGGCAGCAGCGAAGGACAAGAGGGCTCGGGAGCGCATGCAGCTCCCGGACAGGTTCTGGGTGCCAAAGGACGAACGCCGGCGCTATGTCGCTGTCGATGACGATCCTCAGCCGGCCTACGAGCACAATCCCAGCCTCCCGGGCCAAGGCTGGAACAACCACTTCTCCTGCCCGAACACGCCGAACTCTATCTGTTGTAAGAAGCTGGGGAGGCGTTACGACAAGCGGCGCGGGTATGGTCGGTGGACGCGCTACTTCTACACGGTCGTAGACATGCGGTCGTGGACGGACCAGCGTGGCAATGTCCGTGAGTTCGAGATGAAGTTCATGGCGGCGCTCTACAACAGCTTCGACCGCCTGGAGACAAAGCGGCAGCGCAAGGGCGGTTTCGCGGGCTGGGTGATCGAGGCCTATCGAGACTCCACTCGGAGCGACCCGGATATCGGCGGCGAGCACGAGCTCTTGCAGGAGGTGACGGATCACGACGCGCTTTTCGAGAAGGCGATGTACCGCGGGAAGAAGCTCTCGAAGTGGTACAACGAGGCCGAGGCGAACGCCGAGAAGATGGTCAATCTCCAGCGGCTTTTCCAGGTCGAGTTCGATGAGGAAGGAAAGCTCGTGCGACGGGTGCCGCCTTTCAACTATGACGAGCTCCTCGCACCTCCGACGAACGATGAGATTGAAGACCTTTTGATCTCGATGGGGTCGGGTGGGGGCTCGAGCTCTCCCAAGAGCGGTTCGAGCAGCGTCAGCAACTCCGGTGGTGAGGTGGCCGAGGACGAAATTCCCTTCTGATTCGGCCGCCGGTTCCCTGGTTCGATAGCAGGAGACGGAAATGGATATCAAAGACGTGACCCTGCTTCTCGGCAAGCAGAAGATGGTCGTGAATGTCCAGGCCAAGGGCCTGGTGCACGAGATCAATTTCAGCTGGTTCGAAAAGGAGCCGGGGGACCTCCCTCCCAAGAGGTGGGCCGAGGCCGCTCGAGGTGAGGTCGTCTTCGTCCAGGGCGAAGAGGGTAGAGTGGCTCGAGGCGGCATACCCCGACCATTTGTTCGGTGAAGGTTCGCCTCGACTCATGGGCCTGGTTGGACCGGAGCGCGCTCACGTTTGCCAAGTGCGTCCGGCTCGAGCGGTCCCTGACAATCCATCAGAGACGGCTCCACCCGCAGTCCGATCCCGCGACGCTGCACCTCTGGGACTCGGCGCCTGAGTGGTTCGGAGTTCCGCGGGCCTTCTTCCTCGACAACGCCCGCCTCGACAACGAGGTCGAGGACCTGACCACCCTGGGTACAGGGGATTGGGGGGAGCGGCTGGCTTTCGAGGGGCAGCTGCGTCCGGGGCAAGAGCTCGCAATCCGCGATGTGGTGCCGAAGCTCAAGACGGGCTACGGGGGCATCGTCCGAGCGCCGACCGGATGGGGGAAGTGCTTGGCCCTTGGAACCAAGGTCCTCAAGTCGGACGGGGAAGCGGTGGCGGTGGAGGATGTCCGAGAGGGGGATTTCCTGCTTGGACCGGACAGCCGCTCGAGGGAGGTCTTGTCGACGACGCGGGGGTCGGGTCCGATGTATCGGATCGTGCCCGTCAACGGAGAACCCTGGGAGTGCAACGATGCGCACATACTGACTCTGGTGAACACGCAGACGGATGAGGTCAAGGATGTGTGCGTGGAGGACTGGCTGGGGTGGTCGAAGACACAGAAGCATTTGTGGAAGCAATTCGCCCCCGAGAACGGAGTGGAGTTCTATCCTGGATACTTGGAGGGTCCTCCTGCGTGGGGGATTGACCCTTACTTTCTCGGAGTGTGGTACGGGGACGGTTCGAAGTCCCCTGTTCGGGCGGCGGTGACGACTGCGGATCCGGAGATCGTGTCGCTGTGCGAGGAGGTGGCGGCAAGCTGGGGGCTTCGGGTTCGTGCGGATACGACGGGTGGGCGTTGTCCTACCTATCATTTGGCCGGGCAGGCCGGTGTCCGTAACCTTCTCCTCCGAGAGCTCCGGGAGGTGTATGGGGACGGTTCAAGGCTCCCCGCGATGTATCTCCGTGGTACTCGCAAGACCCGCTTGGCGTTCCTGGCGGGACTTCTCGACTCGGATGGGCACCACAACGCGGGTGTGCTTCGGGTTTGTCAGAAGAGGAAGCAGTGGGCGGAGGACATTGCTTTTCTGGGCCGGTCCCTCGGGTTCAGGGCTTCTGTCTGTGAGAAGGTAGTCGATGGGGTGTCCTATTGGCGCGTGGGCCTGTCAGGAGACTTTTCCGAGGTTCCTTTCCGGTTGGCCCGGAAGGACCCGGGTCCGAGGAGGCAGAAAAAGGTCGCGACGCGGACAGGCTTTTCGGTGGAGCCCATAGGGGAAGGCGCGTGGGCCGGGTTTACTCTCGACGGGGACGGACGCTTCCTGTTGGGCGACTTCACGGTGACGCATAACACCGTTTGGGCGTGCGCACTCATCGCAGAGATGGGTGTGCCGACCATCGTTTTCGTCCAGAACGAAGCCCTGGTGGACCAGTGGCGGGAGAGCTTCGAGGTGTTTCTCCCGGACGCGCGCGTGGGCACGATCCAGGGCGACAGCTGCGATCACCACGGCTACCACGTGACCGTGGCGATGATGCAGTCGGTCCATCGGCGCAACTACCCGGACACCCTCTACGATTGGCCTGGGCTGCTCATTTTCGACGAGGTGCACCGGGTCTCCGCGCCGACGTTTTCCCAGATCCCTCCGATGTTCAAAGCCCGCTGGAGGGTGGGCCTTTCGGCGACGCCGCGCAGGGCGGACGGCACCGAGGATGTGTTCTTCTTCCACCTGGGGAAGATGCTCCATGCGGCGCACCAGTCCACCATGAAGCCCACGCTCAAGAGGGTGTGGACAGAGTTTGATGTCGTGCCTCCGAAGCCGGCTATCACCGAGAACGAGGCTCTCCTGCTTCGGCTCGTGTGTGCGAACCCGAGGCGGAACCGCATCATCGTGGACCAGATCACGAGGGCTGTTCAGGCAGGGCGGTACATTCTGGTGTTGTCGAAGCGGCTCAAGCACTTGAGCCTTCTGGAGGAGCAGTTCCGTGAGGGCTGGAAGACGATTCTGCCGAAAGGGCACCCCGTCGCCGGGCGCCTGCTCAAGCTGGTGCAGGCGGGGGATGCGAAGGCCGAGCTCGAGCTCTTGAAGTGGAAAGAGCGGCACGGGCTGAAGACGCCGACGACCAGCTTCTGCGTTGGAGGGGTGCGCGGGGACGCCCTCGTGGAGGCCAAGATGGCGCAGGTCATTTTCGCCACTTATCAGTTCGCGAGCGAGGGCTTCGATGTTCCGAGGCTCGACACACTCGTCATGGCAACGCCGATCTACGACCCCGAGCAGCCGTGGGGTCGAATACTCAGAGAGCACTCGGGAAAAAAGGCCCCGATCGTCGTGGATCTCCGGGACGACTACATCCCGATGTATGCACGGTGGGGCCGGAACCGGGATGACTACTACGAGCAAGTCCGCGAGAGATAAGGGTTTGCTTGACTATTTCAGCGCGACATGGTAGAGGGAAGGTGCACGGGGAGGTTGTCATGTTAGGAGACAGCTCGGATTGGAGCTTCAAGCAGTGGTGGGAAGAGAACAAGGCACAGCGGAACCTGGACCGCCGTGAGCGGTACAAGAGGAACCCGGTCTACAGGAAGCGGGTTTTGGACCAGAACAGGACTTCTCGGGAGAAGCGTGCGAACACGCCGGAGGCCATTGCCGCCCGGGAGGAGAAGGAGGCGCGTCGCAGGGCCATCAAGGTCATTGCGGATGCGGGGTTCGAGTGCCTGGTGAATCCTGAGCTCGCAGACGGCAGGACTTACCGGGGCCGTGTCTACACGATCGGGGCGGTGGCGCTGGTTTTGCGGAGGTCTGTGCAGACGGTTCGGATCTGGGAGAAGAAGGGGAAGATCCCGACCACGGATCTGCGCCGAGCTCGGCGTGGAGACCGGCTCTACCCTGAGAAGCTGATTGCCGAGATCCGGGATGTAGCCATCGCGTCGGGGCTCATCAAGGAGGACGAGAAGCAGGTCTTTGCCAAGGCGAAGAAATTCGTGGTGAAGGTCCGCTTGTCTTCTGGGGAGGAGAGCTTGAAGAGGCTCTACCGCGTGGGCGTGCTCTCTGAGGCAATGGGCCGGACGACGTCGGCCGTGCTCAGGATGGAGAAGAACGGGTATCTGCCGAAGACGACGTTGCGGACGGGTGGGAATCACCGCCTCTACAGCTACGGGATGATTGTCGCGGCCCGGGACATCGTGGATGACCTCGGCGGTGTGGCGGAGAAGAAGAGCTGGCCTGTCTTCGCGGGCAAGGTGAAGGAGGCCTGGAAAGAGTCGGGTCTCCTCGGGGCGGTGGTGGTGTAGTGGACCTCAAGGACATCTTGGGAAAAGCGGCGGTCGACAAGCTCGTGGAGGACTTCGGCGAGGGGGCCATCCAGTTGGCTGCCGAGGCCAGAGCTGAGAACATGCCCCGCTGGTCGTCGGGTTCACTGCGGTTGGACATTTCTCTCGGAGGGGGCTGGACCATAGGTCGCTTCCACACGATTTTCGGTCCCCCGTCCTCGGCAAAGACGGCGACCACTCTGAAGGGCATCGCGATGGCGCAGAAGTGCTGTTCCAGCTGCTTTGTGCCTTTGGAGGTGTGCGTCTGCGGGAAGCAGAAGCCTTCTGTGACGGCTCTGATCTCGACGGAGAACGATTTCGAGAAGCGGTGGGCCCGGACCCTCGGCGTGGATGTCGATGCGCTCGTGTTCTGTGAGCCTACTCACGGGGAGATGGGCCTGGATGTCGCGGAAGCTCTGATCCGGAGCGGCAGTTTGGACCTATTGGTCATCGATTCCCTGGCGCTTCTCGTGCCGACTACCGTGATCGAGGAGTCTTCCGGGAAGGACCACATGGCTGTGCAGGCTCGGCTGCTGTCGAAGGGCACGCAGAAGATCGCGATGGCGTTCCGGGGCTGCTATGCGGAGTTCGGTAGGTATCCCACGGTGCTGGTGACGAACCACACCCGGGTCGATCCCTCTGTCATGTTCGGTTCCCCTGAGGTGAAGCCGGGCGGGTCCATGCCCCAGTACGCGGCGTGTACGGAGACCCGCTTCTCTCCGGTCGGGTACGAGCCGAAGAAGGGCGCCGGGGCCAACGAGCCGGACTGTGCGGTGGTGAAGTTCCGTGTGCACAAGAACAAGACGTTCGACCCCCGTCGTGCCGGTGAGTTCCGGCTTCTGTTCAAGAATTCGAAAGACCTCTGCCGCGGGGACTTCGATGACGGTGGGTGGCCGGTGGATCGGTTGAAGGAGTTCGGACTTCTCAAGCAGTCGAAGAAGAAGGGGAAGCCGTGGGTACTCGCAGGGGAAGAGTTCCGGATCCAGAAGGATGCGACGAAGCAGATGCAGCAGGACCTCCCTTTCTGGTGGAAGGTGAGGGAGGTATTGGCGACGGTGATGTGCCGCCCGTAGCGCCTGAGTCGGACCTTTGTCCGAAGTGTGGTGGCGGGATGGTCATCGAGGGCTCGGTGGGAGCGTTTCCCCCTCCTTTTCAGTGGAGGTGCCGTGGCTGCGGTCACGAGGAGCAGAGGTGAAGATCCCGAAGCCCAAGAGCCGGAAGAGGCGCGATGCAGAGAACACGAAGAAGCACGAGGATCGTGTCGCGGAACGGCTCGGGGGGTATAGGCTTCCTGCTTCCGGGGCGGGTACGTTCTCGAAGTGGCAGGGGGCGCACTCCAGGTTCGGAATGGTGCGGCTCGGGAGAGGGGACCAGACGGTCATTCGGTCAAAGGGGAAGAGGGTGACGAGGAAAGGAGACCTGACAGTTCCCGGGTTTCACGTGGAGCACAAGCGGACCAAGGCGAGGTCGATACGGCTCCAGAAGGAGTGGTTGGCGAAGGTGTCCGAGGGAGCTTCTCAGGAGGGGAAGAAGCCGGCTCTGGTCGTCACGTTCGAAGGGGCGTCAGGGCGAGGAGCCATGCGGGCGGCAACCCCCTACCAAGATTGGGTATTGCTCCCGCTCGAGGTGTTCGAGAGGTTGATCAATGTCGATGCTGAGTAGAGGGCAGGAGAAGAGGCTCGAGGAGGCGCAGCGGCTTCTGGAAGGGGGTTACAAGCCCGAGGCGGTCTCGGCTACATCGGTTTTGTCGGGGAAAGTGCGCCCGTACTTCTTCGAGAGCCCCGATTCCGGGGAGCCAAAAGTGTGCTTCATGTGCGTGAGCTGTGAAGACCTCTTCGAGTGGAAAGACAGCTCGTGGACGTGCCGGGACTGTGAGTTTGTTTTCTACAGCGACGAAGCGGTGGCGCTCATCGACCAGTACGTGGGCGTGATGACGGCTCTGAGAGACTTCCTGAAGCCCAGGAGGGGGAGATTATCATGGGTGCGAAGACTACTACCTCGCTGATTGCTTCACAGGCAGGCGGGACGATTCGAGAGCTCGTGGAGCGGGGTTATGTCAGGAATGAGATAAAGCCGCCGTTCACAGAGGCAGAGTGGTTGAGGGCTTCGAGCATCCCATACATCTGTCCCCGGGCCTACGTGTACTTGCATCGGATGGAGCTCCCCCGGGTGGACGCGGTCAATGCGAACTTGCTCTTGACGTTTCTGCACGGGACTTCTTTGCATTGGGGGTTGCAGAACAGACTCCTCCCGGAGCTCGATTTGCTCCTCGGGAGTTGGCGCTGCTGCTTGTGCGGGGCTCTCTATGGCGGGCTCTCCGACGACGACAAGGCGCGTCTGGAGAGGCTCAAGGAGCTGACGCGAACTCAGCTCCTGAGCAACTCGGTGATCCCTTTCGCGGAGTTCATGCAGGACCAGATGCGCTCGGTTGTCCCCCGCCCGGACAGCTGCTGTGAGTGCGGCTTCGAAGCCGAGGACGAGTGGTCGAACTTCGAGTACGAGGAGATGTGGTTCGGTGTCCCGGAGCTCCGGATCGGCGGGCACCCGGACGGCTTCCTGAAGGTGCCGTGGAGGGAGGACCTCGGGCTGCTCGAGGTGAAGAGCATCAGCAACAACGGGGCTTACAAGGTCCGTGATCGGCCTGACATCAAGCACGTCGCACAGGCGCATGTGTACCTGCTCGCGACCGGGCTCAAGTGGGCGTGCATCCTGTACTGGGCCAAAGGGACTTTCGGAACGAGGTCCCTGGTGGAGCATCACATTGAGCGGGACGAGGACTTCCTTGCCCGGATGAGGGGGGCGTTGTCGTCGCTCTGGGACGGCGTGGAGGGTGGACCGCTTCCTGATCGTGTGTGCAAGAGCGCCCGCGCGCCGCGCGCTAAGGAGTGCGCTGTGCTGGATACCTGCTTCGAGTGTGAGAAGCCCAAGAAAGAGGAGATGCCGTTTTGAAGCACCCCGTACAGCTCCCGGACAAACTCACCCCGAGGAACACCTGTGAGTGCAACATCTGCGGCGAGGAGCGGGCTCGATGGAAGCTCCGAGTCGGCCCGGAAGACGATGCTGTCTGTTCGCTCTGCTATCTGTACGAAGACACCTCTGTGGGGGTTTCCGAAGAGTTCCGGCAGCTGTGCCGGGAGGTGCGAAAGAACAGGTCGATCCGGTTGACGAAGGACCTGCGTTTGTACCGGATTGAGGACGCGGACACGATCCTGGCGGCCGTGGTTCTCACCGGTCGGATGTTCGTTGCGGGGGTCCCCGATGGACGGTGAGGAGTATAGGCGGAAGGTGCTGCGCCTTTCCGATCTTGATATCGAGGACGTCGGGGCCGTGTTCCAGGCGGCTTCCAGGAGGGGTGAGGCTCACGTTCAGTACGCGGCGTTCTGTATCCTGGATGACTGGATCACGCGGTTCTTGCCACTGTTCTTCCGAGTGGAGATCCTCGGTCCGCCGATCGGGAAGGCGCGCCCGAAGAGCGTGCGTATCAAGACCAAGGACGGGAGGACGATCCCGCACACCTACACGCCCACGAAGACTTCGGAGTGGGAGCAGGCGGCGGCTTTCCTGTTCAAGAACCAGCTGCGGAAGAGCACGGAGAGAGTGCAGCTGATCACGGGCCCGGTGGTGCTCAAGGTCGAGGCGATCGCGGACCGGCCGAAGAGGCTCTACCGGAAGAAGGACCCGGAGGGCCGGATCTGGCGGGAGACGATCCCGGACGGCGACAACGTGCTCAAGACCGTGGGGGACGCCCTGGACAAGTCTGTGCTGGGCAACGACAAGCAGATCGTTTCCTGGTCGATTCGGGGCTGCTACGCGGCGAAGTACGAGGGCTCGATGGTGGTGGTGCGGCTGTACCGACTGTGAGGGTGTGATGCAAGAGGGCAACACGTTGCGGGTGACGTTTCCGAGTGAGTTTCCGGTGGGCTCGAGAGCCTGGGCCGAGGAGCTTCGGAACAGGGCGGTGCGGCTGCAGGAGGACCTGGATGCCGGCTACCTGGAGCTAGGGCGGATCCTCTACACTTTCTACGATGTCCCCATCGACAACGACCCTACGAAGCCTCCTGTGTGTACCTTCTGGGGGTACGACAACGTCGAGCAGTTCGCCTACGACGTGCTCGGGATGCGGGACCGGAAGGTGCGCTTTCTTCGGCGGATCTTCTATCGTCTGGAGGTAGACGACCTGTCCGAGCTGGATCCGGATCTGAAGAAGCGTATCATCCGGCTGGGTTATTCGAAGACGCGGGAGCTCGTGGGGGTCTTGACTCCCACCAACGTGGCGGCGTGGGTGGAGAAGGCCGAGAACTGTCGCTACGAGGACCTCTCCGATGCTATCCGGGCGTATCGGCACGCGCTCAAGGAGGCGCAGAAGGAAGCCGAGAAGGCCGTGGAAACGGGGAAGGCGGACACCCCGGAGGAGGCCTACGAAGAGCCGACCGTGGAGGAGATCCCGGAGAGCGACTGGGTGCGCTTCCGGCTCTACCCGGACCAGAAGGCGATCGTGAACGAAGCGCTGTCTTGCTGTGAGTTCATTGCGAAGAGCGCGAAGCGAGGGCACCTTCTGACCCTGGTCTGTATGGACTACCTGGCTACGAACGGATCGTGTCCCCCGGGCAGCGATGAGTTCCTGGCTTACCTGGCGAACCTCGAGAACCTGTTCGGGGTGCGTATGATTGTGATGGACACGCAGGGCAGCGGGATGGATCTCTTGTACGGGGCCAGAACGCTGCAGCGCATGGCCCAGATGTACGACGACGAGGAAGACAATGCCGATTCAGCAGGGACAGTTTCTGACCTTTCCGATAATGCCTGACATTCTGTGCGGGCAGATCCAGAACTGCCACCAGATCCTTGAGATGTGGCAGATGAAGATGAAGGAGCTCTCGGTTTCCGGGTTCCAGTTCAAGGACGCTATGCACTACGATCAGTTCGTGAAGCAAATGGTTGCGGAATTCACGGTTGTGGAGAGCATGCTCTCGACCCTGATTTCGGTCATGGAAGAAGGGGGGCTGTGACGTGGCCCGGCGTTACCCGCTCGAGTACCTCTCTGTGGACGTTCTGGTCCCGACGAGGTCGAATCCCCAGAGCATGGACGACCCGACGTTCACGCGCCTCGTGAAGGAGATCGGTCGGGAGGGGGTCGGGTTCATATCTCCCATCACAGTGGTGGACCTCCAGAACGGTCGTTATCGCATCATCGGCGGCGAACACCGGTGGAGGGCTGCCAAGGAGGCGCAGCTCGATGCGGTCCCTGCGCTCATCCTCCCCCTGGATGAGTGGGACGAGGACCTCCAGGAGTTCGAGGTCGTTCGGCTCAACGTGCTGGCTGGGAAGCTCAACGCGGAGAAGATGATCGAACTCTACAACCGGATGGCGGAGAAGTACGGCAAGGAGCCCTTGCAGGAGATGTTCGCCTTCACGGACCAGCGCGCGTTCAAGCGGATCATCGGGGAGATTGGGTCGCAGGTGAAGAAGTCTCTGACTCCCGAGCAGAGCAAGAAGTTCGAGCAGAAGGCGAAGAACGCGAAGTCCATGGACGACCTCGCGGTGATCCTCCAGGAGCTCTTCAACGAGTACGGGGACACCCTCGACAAGAGCTTCATGGTCTTCGTGTACGGGGCGAAGAAGCACATCTACGTGCGGCTCAATCAGAAGGGCCGCCGCGCCATGGACGTGGTGCTTCGGTACTGTGCCTTCGCGAACAAGGACATCAACGACTTCCTGGCGCCTGTGCTGAAAGAAGCTGGGAAGCGGGCCGAGCTCGAGTTGCAGCAGGCGGCCCGGGGTGACGACCTGGACGAGGACGACGCACCGTTCTGAGTGAGCGGGTCTTGTCGTGGCGGCGCTCGAGGGATACGCTGGGGGCTGTCAAGATTGGGGAAGCCCCCCGCGCCACCCCCTCCAGCCGAAGAGTCGTCGCATGTCGAGCACCCTGGTTCCTCTCGAATTGTGTGAGGCATCCTACTACAAGGCCACCCCGAACAGGTTGTTCTGTTTCAAGTGGTCGAAGAAAGACAAGACCAAGGTTCAACCGGTCTTCATCACCCACGACCAGGTTCAGAAGCACTACCCGGATCTGATCGACCCGCCCGCAGATTCGAAGTGGGCGGAGATGGTCAAGGGGAAGGTGCCCCCTGGTTACAAGGGTCCGCACGACCTGCAGCCGACTTCTGGGAAGGTCGAGATCGAGGCCGGGACTCCGGCCGAGCTCGCGATGACGATCCAGAAGAAGCTGAAGGAGGGCGACGCCCTCGGAGATCAGGACCTCGTGAATTTCGTCTCCGGTCAGGGCTTCGACGTGCTCAAGTCGAAGCATACGGGGATGAACACGGCCTTCGAGGTGGCTTTCGGCAATGACTGGAAGGCAAAGTACAAGGCCGCCAAGGACAAAGGCATCACGGCGACGGGACCGGCCGCCGGAGAAGTGCCGCCGTCGAAGACCGAGCCCGAGCCGGAGGGCCCGCCCGAGCTCGGCGTGGTAGCCGGGAAGGTCTTGCCCCAGACGATCGGCGACCTCATGGACGGCATCGACGGGGAGGGTGGGCTCGACCAGCTTCCCAAGAAGACCGTGCAGCTGGCGAAGAACGCTTTCGGGCCCGATTGGAAGGCCAAGTACAAGGTCGCCAAGGCTGTTGTCACGGCGGCCCAGATGCTCCCCATGGAGGCCAAACCGAACGGTACGCTGCCGCCGAAGGATGAGATCGAGGCCGCGCTGCCGAAGCTGAAGGAGCTCACGGGCTATCCGGCGAAGGAGGCCCGGACCCTGGCGGCTACGGCGTGGAGGTTGGGACAGCCGCCTTACCAGGGCACCCAGATGGCCCTGATCAATGGGCTCGTGGCGCAGCACAAGAAGGTCGAGAAGAAGAAGGGCGAGCTTCCCGTGGCTGTGATGCCCTCGGCTGCGATCGAACCTGAGCCGGTGGAGCCGGTGCCCGATCCCGTGGACGAGGACCCCTATGACGAGGACGAGGAACCCGGGCCCGGCAAGAACCTGATCGGCTTCTCGGGGAAGCACAAGATCCTCTTCGACCTGGCGGACGAGGCCGGCGGCTTCGGTTACATGGACGAAGAAGACGACGAGCTCTTGAGCGAGCACTTCGGCAAGGGCTGGAAGAGCACGGCTGCGGCGTTGCATTTTGCCTACGATGCGTACAGCCAGATGGACTCTCCCGAGATGGCGGAGAAGTACGGGTTGGACCACGACGACGTCATCGACCTGTTCGAGGACATCGTGGAGGTTCATGATCTCAAGCCCGGGGCCGAGGCGAATTTCCTGGGGAAGTTCAAGGACAAGACCGGCGGGGCTTTTGAGTCGCTCGAGGGGCTTTCGAAGCTGGATGAAACGGTCGACTTCCCGGGGCTCCCGCAGAAGTACGCGGTCATGCTCGACACCTTGAACGAGTTCGAGGGCGGTGTCGGGGGAGCTCTGGAGAATGAGGAGCTCGATGAGTTTTTCAAGGAGCACTTCGGTGACGACTGGAAGAACGTGGCGGGCAGTCTTACGGCGTCCATGGCGATGTTCCAGAAGGTCGGAGGGACAGAGTTCGACTGGACGGGTCCCACAGTGAAAGCGGCGTCGGAAGAGCTCGAGCCCGAGCTCGAGGTTTCGGCGAAGTATCTGCGGTTCGTGTACAGGCATGGGGCGGCGCTGCCAGGTTCGACAGAAGACCTAAAAGAGAGCCGCATCAAGATGATGGCGGGCTACTACGAGAAGGGGGCCAAGGACTTCGCGGAGACGCCGCTGGATAAGATCAAAGAAGCGGTGAGTGCAAACAAGGTGCTCCCTATTGGAGCGGGTCCGCCGAACCTTGCGGGTGTGATGCACGCGATGAAGTGGCAGCCCGGGAAAGCCGAGACGTTGGCGAATGCTGGGGAGACGCCTGAGAAGTATCTGGACACCCAGGCCGCTATCCTGGCGACTGAGGTGTCGAAGAAGCTGGTGGAGCACTTCGAAGACGATCCTACGAAAGCTGTCACAAACGACCTGATCATTGCAGCCGGGCTGGCTCCGACGCCTGCTGTGCGTTCCAAGGTTGCAGGCCTTGTTTCTGCGATGGCGATGTCGCAGGTTGCGATCGAGAAGCAGACCGCGTTCAGCGATCTCAAGAAGTTCATCAAGGATGAGAGGGAGAAGCAGAAGCAGTTCTTCGCGACGCAGATGGCGGACAGTCTGTGGTATCCGGGGACGGAGAACCCGTTTACGCATGCGATCGCGACGGCGAAGGGGGAGATTTCATCGCAGAGCATGGACTGGAAGGATCTCTTCGACGGTCTGGCGACTGCGGCGATGGTCAAGCACATCCAGGACAACTTCGAGGGCGAAGGCCTGCTGGGGGCTTCGAAGGATCGCGCCATCGGGGCCGGCTTCGGAATGACGCAGTACAGCGTCGGGAAGATCTACGCCACTACGGCGGCGATCCAGGACTTCCCTGCCCATAAGAACACCCTTGCCTACGTGCTCTCGGAGCAGGTCTCGAAGTCCAAGTCCGGTGCTTTGGTGCCCTCTTTCGGCGCCACGCCCACGCTGATGGAAGCTGCGAAGAAGGCTGGTGTGCTCTCGATGGGCCAGAAGGACCAGGCGGCTGTCGTGCTCGCCGGTTCTTACTTGGATCCTTCCACGGGGACGATCTCCGGTGGTATGCCGGCGAGCAGCTACCAGCAGCTCTTCGGCGAGGACTGGAAGGAGCATGTCGCGGCTGCGATGCTCACGAACGAGCTCATGGCCGCAGCATCCATAGCGGAGCTCCAGGTCAGTCCCAACTGGCTCAAGGCGCAGAAGCAGCAGCTCAAGCACAAGTATGGTCTGAAGACTATCGGTGCGTTGAATGGCATGATGGCTGCGGCGGCGGCCGGAGAGGTCCAAGCGGTCAAGAAGAAGCTCAAGAAGGCTGCGAAGGTCGAGGGGCACTGGATGAACCCCGTGCCGGCTCAGTCCGGTTCAAGCGTGCCGCCGGTCGGGTTCGAGGTCCCGGACATTCCTCCGATCGAGGCGATGACGCTCGGCGCGAATGCGCAGGCTCAGCTCGGAGGGAACAAGCCGAAGTTCTTTGTGTCGGCCCCGGGCCAGCCAAACAAGTTTCTCTTCAAGCCGGGCAAGGTGAAGGGCTTGGCAGCACAGGCTGCGTCGGATCTGTCGTCGCTTGTGGTCGAGTCGGAGCACTTCGTGTCGTCGAAGGCCTGTACGATCGGCGGGAAGACCGGCGCTGTCCAGGCTCTGATTCCGAACCTCGGGTCGGTCGCGCCCGCGGGCACGGGCGAGGGTGGGAAGCAGGTCCCGGTGTCGACCATCAAGAACATGAGCGACGACCAGCTGCGGGATCTGCTCCGTGAGCGGGTCATGGACTGGGCATTCGCGAACCAGGATACGAAGGGCAGGAACTTCTTGCTGGACGCCGGCAATCGGGTCATCGGGATCGACAAGGAGCAGGCGTTCCTGCACCTGGATCAGAGTATCTTGGCTCTGGGGCATCAGGCGAAACCGAATCCGACGCCGTCTATCTACGACCAGCTGTTCAAGGCGTATGTGGGGCAGAAGGTCGAGCTGGATTTCAATTCGGTGGAGCCCTACGTTTCCCGCATTGAGAACATCCCCGATTCGAAGTGGATGGAGGCGGTGGATCCCTACTTGAGTGCGCACGCGGCCGAGCAGGGGTGGACGGCGTCGCAGCTCGAAGCGAAGCGCCAGGCAGTTCTGAAGCGCAAGAACGGCATTCGGCAGGAGTTCGAGGACTTCTTCACGCGCCTTCGCGAAGCCCGTGGGGAGGTTGCGTTCAAGTTCAAGAAGAAGAAGCCCTCGGTGTCTCCGGGGACGCCTGCGCACGAGCTTCCCGTGCCGGATCTCAAGGACCTCACGCCCACGGAGACGCCCCCTGGGGGCACTGCAGGAGCTGGGATCAAGGAGTTCTACGAGGACCAGAACGGCCAGATCTGGATGTTCAAGCTGGCCAAGACGAAGGGATACGGGGGTAAGGACAAGCCCTACGCGGCGGCTGCTCAGGACGCTTTTGCGAAGATTGCGAAGCAGGTGAAGCCAGACCATCCGAATGTGGGGATGGTGAAGCGCAAGAAGGGAGGGGCGACTGAGTACGGGACCCTTCAGCCCTGGTTGCCGGGTGTACAGGGGAGCTTGCTCCCCATGCAGCATTCGCCGGCGTCGCTCACGGATTCACAGAAGGCCGATGTGGCGTCGGAGCATGTCCTCGACTGGTGCATGTCTCAGCACGATTCTCATGCTGAGAACTTCATGGTCCTCGAGAGCGGGAAGGTCATCGGCATCGACAAGGAGCAGGGCTGGCGTTACATGATCTCGGGTGAGGAGCGCCTGGACGCGAACTGGAAGCCCTCGGGGAATTACGAGACGCCTTTCTACAACAAGTTCTGGGGGGACTGGTCGAAGGGTAAGTTCGAGTTCGACCCGAAGGAGATGGCTGGGGCCATCGAGAAGGTCGAAGCGATCAAGCCCGACGAGTTCCGGGAGTCCGTTCGTCCCTATGCGGAGCAGCGTTTCCCTGGAGACAAGGCTAAACAGGAGGCTTTCATCCAGAAGATGCTCGGTCGGAAGACTTCGGTCCGAAGGGATTTCGAGGTGTTTTTGACGGGGTTGGCCCGGACGAAGCACAACGATTCCAAGGGGACGTTCACGTTCAAGGATGGGTGGAAGCCGAGTACCGCAGCGGCCGGTCCTACCACGGAGACCTTTACGACTACGAAGTCGGCCGAGGAGGTTGCTTGGGACAAGTACGGTTGCAACACAGCGGAGCACAAGAACGACGACACTCTCATCATGGTGCGCCATACGAACGGAAGCGACCCGGCACATGCGAAGTCCCAGATCAATGGTTGCTTGGCCGAGCTGGGGATTTCTCCTGTGGGGCCTACGATCAAGGGGAGCTACTACACCCTCACCCCGGTGAAGAAGTCGGACTGGGAGGCGGCTTCTGTGACCACGACCGAGACTGTTACGACGCAGCCCGAGGACGCGGTCCCCATTCACCCGCACCCTGGTCAGGCAACCTACCTGTCTACGAGCCCTCCCCCTCCGGCGGCCCCCGGGAACATGGAGCAGCTGGACAAACTAATCAACGACACCACGGATTGGGCGGGGGTCGGCTGGGGCGGTTTCGCCATCACAGGCGATGCGGATCTCATCAAGAGCCACACTTTTCGTGTGCGCAAGAACCGGGACCAGGCAGGCAAGGATTACTACACCGTGCAATTCCGTGTGCGGGACAAGAAGGCGTTGGAGCAGCCAGACGATTTCGGAACCACCTACACCGCCCCGTGGGCGCCTTTCGATGAGAGCACGGGGGTGTTTCAGGAGGAGCCTCCGATTGGAGTCCCGATTGCCCACATGACTTCGAACAAGTGGGAGACCGGCGATTCGGAAGCTTTCATGATGACTGGCGAAGTGAACGTCCCGGGGAAGGGCACGGAGCCTAATGCACGAGCCGTGAAGGACATCATGGTGATGAAGGTCCGTCCCAAGTCGGGGCAGTCTTTCAAGGCCGCTTTCGAGGAGATGACGAAGAAGGTTTTCGGGTCGGATGCTTCGAAGGTGCTCAGGAACCCCTCGGACAGTGACAAGGACAAGCTGCGTATGCAGGCGCTCTTGTGGGCGAAGTCGCCCCAAGAAGCGGACCTTCTGACGGCCTCGACGGGGACGTTGACGAAGGAGAACGTGGCCTTGAGTCTGTACTCCAATACCTTCGATGGTTTGTCCGCGGCTCGGAAGAAGCATGCGGGAGACATTGCGGAGCTGGGCACTCTACTTCGGAAGTCGAATCCCACTTCTTCGGACACAGCCGAGGCGATCAAGCTACTTCGGAAGCGTCTCTCTGCTGTGGGGGTGAAGAAAGAAGAGATCGATGCTACGGAGCAGGCTGAGATAGCCCCCGGGCTCACGGGTCCGGTGCAGCGAGGGCGTTGGAGTAAGATTCGGGACGATGACGGGGAGCCGCTTGTGCGCTACTGTTCGTGGGCCCTTTCGAACCCGAAGCACCTCGTGAACATTCTGCAGACGGGGCAGAAGGGTCCGAACGGTCGGATTTTTGGCGGGCTCGGTGCCAAGGGCGAGTCGGTGATCTCCGGCTACACGAACGATATGAGAACAGGAGGGGCGGATAAGATCACGTTTCGAACGTCGTTCAGCACGCAGGACAGCTGGAAGGACTGTCTGGATTACGGAGGAGTGGGGACGAGCGGTGGACACCCCATCAACATCATTCTGGCCCCGGACATCCTGGATCGTTTGGACCTTGTCCAGGTTGGGGAGGATACGTTCGGCAGCACGGTAGCGGGCTCCTGGACGGACCGGGCCGCTCTTCCGAAAGCCTTGAAGAAGATCAGCGGTAGGCATAAGGGGAATCGGGCAGAGATTATCGCGAACCAGGCGATTGGTCCGAACTACATTGCACGGATCAACATTCTCCCGAGCGCAGACCCCTCGGGGCAGATTCGGAAGGATGTCATCCAGAGGCTCCGGGACGCCGGGATCGAGGATGTCAACGGTGTGCCTATCGAAGACTTCGTTGTTTCTGAGAGAAAAGTCGGGGACGTCTATTCGAAGTATGTCAAGCCGATGGGGTACTACTGATGGCAAAGCTCAATAAGAACCGTGTGTATGTTGTGACGCCTGTCCGTAGGGAGGGGGGCCTGAACTTGCCCTTCTTGGCCATTGGCCCCGTTCGGCAGTACTCTGAAGAAGAAGGGGAGGCGTGGGAGTTTGTCACCAACAGCTTCGAGGATTCCGGGTTCCGGGTGGTAGGGTCCGTGGAGGACGCTGGTGAGGGGCTACTGGTAGTCGAAGAGAAGCGGAGCGGGACCAGGTGGGAGTTCCGGCGCTTGACGCCGGAGACGTTCCGAGTGTTCGAGGGTGTGATGATTGGGTACAACGCCCTCTCGATGGAGCTGCCTAGAGGTGTGGACCTCGAGAACCACTTCTTCGAGGAGTTCGCTCCATACGCAAGGGGCGGAGTATGAAGCGCTTGATCGAGGAAGGCCGGAAGATCCTGCAAGAGCTCACCTACCCTCCGTGGACGGTCCGACAACGTAAGCGCGGCCCGCACATGAAACTACCGGACGGGACGTGGGTTCGTGTGAAGGAGCGCAGGACCGGGGGCGGGGAGGCCCATTCTTCTGTCATCAAGGAGCTCGGGAAGATCGTCGATTCCGGGATTCTCGAGCCCGGGATGTCTTTGGCCGATCATGTTGCCGAGGCGCAAGAGCTCCGGCAGAAGCACGCAGCGGGCTTCGACCAGGCGAAGAAGCGTCTCAGCGCGATGGCGCCGGAAGGAGCCCGGATCACGGGGCGTGTGAAAACCATGGAGAGCATCCTGGGGAAGATCGTGCGCAACCCGGGCAAGTGGGAAGACTGGAAGTATCCCCGTCCGGGCATGATCACAGATGCCACGGGCATCCGGATCGAGGTGGACGACCTCGAGCAGGTCTTCGAGACGGCGAAGAAGGTCCAGGAGAACTATGAGGTGGTCTTCGACGACGACTACGTCAACAACCCGCGCGGTGACTATCGGAGTTACCACTTCACCGTGGTCGACGAAGACGGGATGACCAAGGAGCTCCAGATCCGGACGCCGGGGCAGCACGACTTTGCAGAGTGGTCGCACGATGTCTACAAGCCGCAGACTCCCGAGCAGGAGGTTGCGCTCGAGCACGGGTCGGGAGAGCTGGACAAGTACTCTGCCGACATGAGCGACTTCATCTTCAAGGCGGACAAGGGGGAAGACCCCGTGGAGCCGCCGCCTTGTCCTGATGTGGCTCGGAACTTTTTCGGCTGCATCAACCCCGAGAAGGTCCGACTAAGGAGACGGAAATGAGCAGCATGTCGAAGCGCCTGGCGCAGAAGAAGCAGTTCGTCCCGGAGAGCGGTTACAACGTGGTCGGTGTCGACTCGTTCGAGAAGCCGGGGGAAGAGCTCTACCTCATCGCGCACGTGGACACCGAGAAAGAAGCCAACGCCATCGCGGCCAAGAAACGGAAGGCGCACTCCGACAAGGTGTACGTGTTCGGACCTCGGTCTTGACCATTGCGGTTTGACTCTATAGCATCTCGGTGAAGGAGGCGGGATGCAGTATGAGTCGGTCTATATCGAGCACGCTGGGGATCTCGAAACGGTGGCAGCTGCGTGCCGGGGTTCTCGGACCATTGGGCTGGACTTCGAGGTCGCCCGGGTGGACACGGAGAATCCGCCCTGCAGCCTGTCGGGGCTGACGGCGAAGCAGATCCGGAGAACGGCACTCGATCCGCACCTTGGTCGTCCTCGTCTGTTATCGCTCAACCCGGATGGGTGCAAAGAGGTCTTCGTGGTGGACCTCTTCAAGACGGGTGGGCCCGGGCCGATTCGAGATGCGCTTCACAACCCAGAGGCGGAGGTCGGGAAGGGGCGTCCGATCATCATCGGGCACAACCTGCAGTTCGACCAGAAGATGGCGCTGCACCACTACGACATGGCGTGGTGGCCGGTCTTCGACACGTACCGGGCTTCGTGTCTCGTCCACAATGGTCGCGGGGACAGCCGGAAGGGGCACAAGCTAGAGAAGCTCTACGAGCGTGATCTAGGCTTCGAGACCCGCGTCGAGGCGATGGGGAAGTCGGATTGGTCGCAGAACGAGCTCTCCGAGAAGCAGCTGGACTATGCCACGGAGGACGTGACGCATCTCCCTGACCTCCGGGAGACACTGCGGGAGCAGCTGCGGGAGCAGAAGCTCAACAAGGTCGCGCTCATCGAGTTCCAGGCGGTACTCCCGGAGGCCGTCATTGAACGGAACGGGTTCTGGGTGGACTGGGACGAGTGGAACCGGGTCGCGAGGGGTTACAGAGACAAACGGGATCGCTTCCGGGGTGAGCTTATGCGGGAGCTCCCGCACCCTGGGGGACAGCTCGGGCTCTTCGCGGATATCGGGGCTCCCTGGAACCTGAACTCTGCCCAGCAGATGCAGAGCGCTCTGGCTCGGTATGGGATCCGAGTCCCGGACACGAACGCGATCACCCTGAAGCAGCAGTCCCTGAAGTATCCCATCATCGAGAAGATCGTGGACTTCCGGGAAGCGAAGCAGAGGTGGTCGTCTTTCGGGCCTAAGTACCAGCGCTTCCAGCACCCACTCACAGGGCGAGTCCACTCGAGTTTCTTCCCCTTCACGGGCGCGGGCAGGTACTCGAACAGCGATCCGAACCTGCAGCAGATCCCTCGGACGGCGGACTATCGCAATTGTTTCCGGGCTCGACCCGGGTTTGTCCTAGTTGGGGCCGACTACAGCCAGATCGAGCTCCGCATCATGGCGCAGCTCTCCCAGGACCCCGTGCTGTTGCAGCTCTTTCGGGAGGGGCACGACCCGCACAAGATGACCGCCAGCATCGTCATGGGGGTTCCGCTCCTGGGGGTGACGGGCGAACAGAGGCAGATGGCGAAGCCCATCAATTTTGGGCTGATTTATGGTCTGATGCCGAAGCGCCTGGTCTCTTACGCCTGGGCGAACTACGGCGTTCGGATGACCGAGAAGGAAGCGGTCCAGTTCCACCGGCGCTACTTCGATGGGTACGAGGGCGTGAGGGATTGGCAGCAGTTCGTCATGCGCGTGCACCGCCCGCGCGGGTTCTCCCGGACGCTCTCGGGTCGGAAGCGGTACCTGGAGAGCCATACCGACTACAACAACTACTACAACTGTGTGGATGCGGAGACGGAAGCCCTCACGAGGAGAGGGTGGGTGAAGGGTCCGGATCTTCGAAGAGACGACACTCTGCTCACGAAGAACGCGGATACGGGTGAGTTGGAGTGGCAGGACATGGATGACCTGAAGACTTTCTCGGACTACAAAGGTCGGATCGTGTCTTTCCGGTCTCGGTCGTTCAACGCGGTGACGACTCCGCAACATCGGTGGCTCGTGAAGGACAAACATTCGGGACAGGACGTGTGCCGCATGAGCGACCAACTGTCGCAGTGGGGGGACTATCGAATCCACAGAACCGGGACGTACTCGGTTAGTGAGTCCTGCGTTTCGGACACTTCGGTGGAGCTTGTTGGCTGGTTGCTGACGGACGGTACGCTGTGTGAGCAGCGGGGGCGGAAGATTGCGAGGATCTATCAGAGTGCCCGAGCCAATGCGGGTAATGTGGAACGCATCGACGCGCTCTTCGAGCGTATCGATGTGGAATGTCTTACGGGTAGGTATCATTACCCGCAGCATTCGGACCGGGTCACGTGGGAACTCAAGCGGGACTTGGCGGAGCGGTTGCACCGCTTGTTCCCGGGGCGTTTGCTGTCGGCGGAGTTCTTGGGCTACCTCAACAGGGATCAGGCGGTGCTCCTGATGGAGACGATGCTTCGAGGGGATGGCTGGACAGAGAAGGGGGGCCGTCAGCGTTTCTGCTGCCGTTCGAAGGAGGCAGCCGACGCTTTCCAAGCTCTGTGTGTGCTTGCCGGTGTAGCGACGACGTGCGCTGAACGGGATATGTCGAAGTACACGCCGAAGTCGGAGAAGCTTCAGAATGTTCCGAAGGGCGGCACGTACTACGTGGTCAACCTGCTGAAGCGGACGCATGCGCAGGTGCTCCAGGGGCATCGGGAGGACAGGGAGGTGGAGGACTTTTTCGTGTGGTGTCCGATCGTCAAGAACACCTACTTCGTGGCACGTCGAGAGGGCCAGGTCTACATCACGGGCAACACTCCTGTGCAGGGCACTGGCGCGGACGGTCTGAAGAACGCGCTCTGGTACGTCTGGCACCGCCTCAAGCGCTTCGGGTCCAGGGTCCAGATGGTGCACATGGTCCATGACGAGATCATCACCGAGGTCGAGGACGATCCTGATTTGGTGGCCGAGGTGAAGCACGAACTGCAAGAGGGCATGATCGAGGGGATCGTTCCCTTCCTGCCGGATGTTCCCGTAGAGGTGGACGCGAAAGCGGGGCCGACGTGGGCCTCTATCCACTGAGGTCGATTCGACAGAGGCCGGAGTAACCCGTACACTTTGCGATAGCAAAGGAGGGTTGCAATGCCTCGAAACATAGACATTTCGGACATTCCGCTCATCGACGGGCTCCCGAAGCCGATGAAGCCGATCAGTCGGACGACCCGCCCGGATGAGATCGAGCACCACTTGGCGCTACGGATTGCAGAGCATCCCGAGTACGCCAAGATCAAGGAGCCGATGGTGCGGGGCTTCTCTTTGGCTAAGACCGTGGAGTACGTTCAGGAGCGGCTCGGGTTGTTCAACGATGTGAACCCCAGCCACCTGGAGGGGGCTCTCCGGGAGGTTCGGAACAGCATCCCCAAAGAGGAGCTGGTTCGGGAGGCGCTTCCTTCGTTGCACAAGAAGGCGGTGGAGACTGTGACAGAAGGCCTGGATGTTCTGGAGGAGCTCAAGAGGCTGTACACGCTGCAGATGAAGCGGGTGGAGATCGACTTCCAGATCGAGCAGAACGTTCGGAAGCTCCTTCCGGGAACGCACCGTGAGGTGAAGGGCGCCCGGGAGATCTTGGCGACCTATGCCGAGGTGCAGATGGACTTCGGGCTTGTGAAGCGTAACCTCGGCACAGCGGAGGTCGCGGTGCACCAGCAGCCCGCACCTGTGGCCGAGATCATATCGAATCCGAAGTCGCGGCAGCGGGTCCTCGGGATGGCGCAGAAGATGCTGGCCCTGGGGGTGAAGCGTGAACAAGCGGCCGAGGAGGACAGCTCGATCGTCCAGGATGAAAGCGCGGCATGATTCACGAGGGTCAAGGAAGGGCGTGGTCGACGCAGACCGTTGATGAGCTGGAAGGGCTCATCATGAAGGACCTCGAGAGTTTCTCCGAGGAGGAGCGTGCGGTCCTGTTCAAGATCCTGGAAGAGGCCACGTCCGATCCGGAGTTCGACTTCCTCGGGGAAGGCGACCGGCTGATTGATTCGATGACCAGCGCGCACTACAAGCGCCCTCTGGTCGACATGCACACTTTCGTCTACGACCCCTACTACCTCGGGGAGACCTGCGACGTCCTCTATCCGAAGCTCTATGACGATCTCGTGGAGATTTTCCAGGGCGACTACAACGAGATCATCTTCACGGGGGCTATCGGGTACGGGAAGTGTGTCGATGGGGACACGGAAGTGTTCGACGTCTCTACAGGGCGGCGCTCCCGCGTCCGCGACCTGGAGGCGCTCAAGGTGCAGTCTTTTTCCGCCGAGGGAAGGTCTCGAGTGTCGGACGCTACCGCGTTCCCTTCGGGCAGGAAGCCGTGCGTGACACTGCGGTTGATGAGTGGGCAGTCCCTTGTTCTGAGTACAGATCACCCCGTATTGACAGGGCGTGGGTGGCTCCCTGCCGAGTCGATATCTGTGTCGGATCTGGTTGCGACCCCGCGCTCCTTGCCCTCCCCGGATAGTGGTCCGACGGTATCGGACGACGAGGTGAAGGTGGTGGGCTATCTCCTGGCGGACGGCGGGTGTACGGGTCCGATGCCCACGTTCACGAATATGCAGCCGGAAGTGTTGAAAGAGTACGCGGAGTGTACGGAGCGCCTCGCGGATCGAGCCCGGATGACCGACCCCTCTCTTTCCTCGGCTGTTCCGGTCAAGGATGCGAACTCGGGTCAGGCGACTACGTATCGTTCGCGCGGCATGAAGTGGATTGTAGAGAGGTACGATCTCGCGCACACCGCTGCGGGGAAGCGCGTTCCGGCCGCTTTCTACGGTTTACCGGAGGACCAGCTAGCGCTGTTCCTCAACCGGATCTGGTCGTGTGATGGTCATCTGAACCTGCACAACAGGACGGCGGAGATAACGCTTGCCTCGGAGCGCATGGTACGGGACATCCAGTTTCTTCTCCTTCGTTTGGGTATTCCTTCCCGTCATGCGCCCTGTCGGAAGACTTACACGCATCTCGGGGAGAAGCGGTCTTCGATGGCCTATCGGCTCAGCGTCAGTGGTCGCTCGGCCGTTTTGAGGTTTCTGGAGCGCCTCGGGGATATCAAGGGGAAGGAGAGCGCTAGCGCGGCTCTACGGGACGCCTGCTTTTCGGTGTCTTCCGTTCGGGAGTCGACGAATACGGATGTGGTGCCTGTCGACAAGGCGCGCCTATCTGCGGCGTTTGAAGAACTTGGAGATCGGGGGTGCGGGCTGAAGAAGCGGTTCGCTCTGGGAGGGCGTCACAGCAGTCGCAGTCGCTTTGAGGCGTTTGTGGACGCTACCGGATACTCGGGGGAGTGGGCCTGGTATGCAGGGTCGGACATTCTATGGGAGCGTGTTCGGAGCGTTGAGGATTCAGGTGTTCGGGAGGTGTTCGACCTGAGTGTTCCTGGAGACCACAACTTCGTAGCGAACGGGGTGGTCATTCACAACACTTTCGTGAGTTCTATTGGCATCTGTCGGGTGCTCTACGAGCTCTCGTGCATGCACGATCCTCAGAGAGCCCTGGGTGTCGGCGCGGACACGCCTGTGTCTGTGGCAGGCTTCTCCGCCAGTGAGGACCTCGCGAAAGAGGTCGTGCTCAAGAACGTCATCGGGAAGATCGCTGCTTCGCCCTACTTCGCGGAGCACTTCCCGTTTCGGGCCACGCAGAAGAACATCCGGTTCCCGAACAACGTTCTGGTGGTCGCGAAGGCCACGACGCCCCGGAGCGCCCTGGGTATGTCTCCCATCGCGGCGCTCATCGACGAGACCAATTTCATGCCGAAGCGGCGTTCCCGCAAGGACGACAACCGTTTCGGCGTGGTGAACATGGCGAAGGACATCTACGACAACCTGCGGCGCCGGCTCATCTCTCGGTATCGCAGGCAGTGGAAGCTCTTCCTGCCGTCGTCGAAGTCGACCCGGGACTCTTTCCTCGCGAAGCGGATCGGGAAGGCGAAGGCGGATCCTACTGTGTTTGTTCGGGACTATTCCCTCTGGGATGTGCAGCCAGACCACAGCATGGACAACAGCTTCTTTGTCTTGTGCGGGAACGAGCAGATTCCGAGCAAGTTCGTGGAGGACGAGTTCGAGCTCAAGGTCCTGCAGGAGAACACCCCAGAGCGGACGGTCCTCATCGAGGTGCCGGACGACTTCCGGTTGGACTTCGAAGGCGACTTGGAGGGCGGCATCCGGGACTTCGCTGGGGTGGCCACGGTCGCGATGTCTCCGTTCATTCACCGGATCCACAAGATTTTGGGTATGAAGGACGACACCCGCGAGCACCCCTTTACGCACGAGGTCTTGGACCCGTCGAAGGGTGGCGGGGTCGTTTGGTCGAAGCTGGTCGAGAAGGTGAAGGTTCGGGATCCGAAGGGGCGCTGGGTGACGGTGTTGCAGCCGAAGCTCAACCCCCACGCTGTCCGTCACGTGCACATCGACCCCGCTCTCAACAACTGCTCTGCCGGGTTCTGCATGGGCCACATCGCGGGGACGAAGCGGGTCCAGCGCAGGGATTCGAAGCTGGCGGCGTACCCGGACGAGGCCCCTCTGTTCGTGGTGGACTTCGTTCTCGAGATCGTGCCCCCGGTCGGAGGAGAGCTGGACTTTGCGCTGTACCGGAAGCTGATCTACGAGTTCGTCGAGCACGGGTATCCGGTGCGGAGCGTGTCCATGGACCAGTGGCAGGCTATTGAGAGTCTGCAGCAGCTGGACAAGGCTGGTTTCTCTACGAGCCAGGTCAGCATGGACAGAACCTGGGATCCTTACCAGAATGTGAAGTCGGCCCTGTACGAAGACCGGGTGTCTTGCTACTACTATGAACCGTTGTTCTCTCAGCTGCGTGGTCTCGAGGCGGATTGGGAGAGGCGGAAGGTCACGAAGCCGGACGGCGGGTCGAAGGATGTGTCCGATGCACTTGCGGGGTGCTTGTACTCTCTGCTGCAGCAGCCTGTGCAGATGCCGATCGCGATGCTCAAGGGCATCTCAACCCACGCCGACCCTGATGCGATGCCCTGGATGGCAGAGCAGCAACATGCACTGGAAGCCGGCTACCAAGCGGCGCTGGCGAACGAGGAGTTGCGGTCGCCGAGTCTGGAGAATGACCCGGTGCTGGACTTCTTCATCCAAAGCGGAACGGACATACCTTTCTGATGGCTGGTCCACCTGAAGATGTGAAGCAGGTCCTCGAAGGCGTTTTCGGCGTCCGTCACGCTGGCTTCCGGGCTTTGTCCCCGGCGAAGGTCGATGCGGACAGGGCGGCGGAGGTGGCTTCTCTTCTGCCGTATGACGACGTGGTCCGGCAGTCGGCCGTTCTGGCGGCGCAGGCTGTCGCGGCCGGGTTGGAGTCGGTCGGGCTTCGGCCGGCGGACTACGGCGAGATGGAGCAGCTGCCGGGGATCGTCGCGAACAAGCTGTCGAAAGCCATCCGGGCCAACTCGGATGAGTTTGTGGTCGCGTTTGTGCGGCAACTGTCTATGAGGGGCTGATATGAGCACACTCGGGGACACGCTACAGCGCGTGCGCAGACTGTTCGTCCGAGACAAGGAGCAGGCGCAGTTGCGCCTTTCCCAGGGGGCGACGTCGTCGTTCCTCCCCGGGAGCTCCTTCGACCTTCTCCAGAGCTACGGCTTCGATGTGGTCGCGGACTACCTGCGCCTCGAGCAGGACCTCATGAGCCGTTTCGTCGACTACGAGTCGATGGACGATTACGGCGAGGTCGCGGCCATCCTGAACATCTACGGGGACGACTCCACCCAGCCGGACACCCCGACGAATCGGCGGATCTGGATCGAGAGCCCGGACCGTGACCTGCAACAGCTCGGCAACGACTTCCTCCACCGGGTTCTCCGGTTCGAGGAGGATTCGTGGTCGATCTCGCGCCAGATGTGCAAGATGGGGAACGACTACGAGGAGATCGTGGTACACCCGGATGACGGCGTGGTGGCCTTGAACCACCTTCCGACGCACACAGTGCGGCGCGTGGAAGGTCCCCGCGGCGAGCTCTACGGCTTCGTTCAGGACTTCAACCGGAGAGTGGGCTACACCCCGAAAGAGTTCCACGATTTGGTCACGAAGCGCCTTCAGACGAAGGGCTCTTCGGACCGTTTCGGGCCGACGAAGACGGTGGGTTACGAGGGTGTCATCCCGTTCGAGCCGTGGCAGGTCGCTCATTTCAGGCACAGAGGGAAACACCGTAGGTCCGTGTACGGATATTCCGTACTCGAGCCCGCCCGCTGGATCTGGAAGCGGCTCATCCTGCTGGAAGACGCCGCTCTGATCTACCGTCTGCAGAGAGCTCCTGAGCGCTACGCCTTTTACGTGGATGTTGGGAACCGGCCGCTGAACGAAGCGCTCAGATTGCTCCACACGGTGCGGCAGCAGTACAAGAAGAAGAAGTACATCAACCCCCGGACGAACAAGCTGGATCTCAAGCTGGACATGCTGGCCCAGGACGAGGACATCTTCATCCCGGTGGTGAATGGTGCGGAAGCGACGCGCGTGGAAGTTCTCGGGGGCCCCTCGTGGCAGCACATGGAGGACATCGAGTACTTCTTGAACAAGCTCTTTGGGTCTCTCCACGTGCCGAAAGCGTACCTCTCTCAGGAAGAGGGCGTGAACCGGGCCATTCTATCGAGCGAGGATGTCCGTTTTGCTCGGACGATCCTGCGGGTTCAGCAGGACTTGCGGCTGGGCGTGGAGAAGATTTTCCGCGTGCACCTGGCTGCAATTGGTATTCCGCCGGATGCGGTGGAGTTCGATGTTCGGTTCACGGTGCCCTCTTCGATCTTCGAGTTGGCGCAGCTCGAGGTGAAGAACGCCCGGGCCGACTTCGCTTCGAGAGTGCGTGAGCACGTGAGTCTGAGGTGGGTGCTCGAGAACGTTTACAATCTGAACGAAGACGAGATCAAGACGGTTGTTTCGGAGCGTGAGCACGAGCTCATTCAGCAGTCAGATGTGCAGGGTCGGGCTGATGCTACGATGCAGAAGCATACTATGGGAATGGGCGGTGGCGGCATGATGATGTCGCGGCCCCTCCCGCAAGTCCCGTCGCTGCTGGGTTTGCGCAGTCCTGTGTCGCCTGGTATCACTTTGCAGGAGTTGGAGGCCGGGAATCGGGCCGCCGAGCGGCGGGCGAAGGGCCAAATTGACCAGATGCTCCGTAGCAACTACGCTATCTCCCGGAAGGTGAATCAACTCCGGGGTCTCGTCCAAGATCTGCACTACTCTCATCGTGGAAGGGCTGCCCGGTGAGCTCAAACAAGTTCTTCGTCAAGTCGGAGGTGCTCGAAACTCTCCATCTCAACGGGAAGAGTTACGAGAGGCATCTGGCCGCCGTGGACAACGCTCTTCGGTCGTCTCAAGAGGCGGTCTTCGAGGACGGTGTCCGCTTCAGTCGAGTGGCGACGTTCGAGGATCACGTCTTTGTCGTGTCCGAGGACGGGCGCTTCGGGCTGGTCATGCTCGAGAGGAATGACGGTGAGCTGGTCGTACAGCGCTGGTCAGAGGTTGACCTCCCAGTGGTGAAAGAAGAGAACGTGTGGGAGCACGTCGAAGAAGAGGTTGGGAAAGCGGTCTCTTCCTTTTTGGAGGGGGACTCGGAGGCAGCCTTCGACCGCCTCCTGGAAGTGGCGTCATTGGTGCCCCCGAAGCCTCCTTCGGAGATGGAGCTCGTGGAAGGCCTCATTGAGGCACATCTAGGGTCCGAGCGCCCCTGGTTGTCCCTCATCGAAGACAAGAGGGGAGCCATCGAGAGCTTTCTTTCGGACGGACTTGACGAGTGCGAAGCGTCCGAAATCAAGTATTTCCGGGGGATTGCAGGAAAAAGCGAGTATACTTCGGTAGTTGAGTATGCTGAAAAGCTGGTCGAAGGTCTTGACGAGTTGTTAGCCACGGTGGGATGCTCGTTGGAGCAGTTGTCCGAAAGGGCAGCGTTTTCGGGCGGTCTCGAGGACTCCTTCGAAGCGTTCTGTGAGGACCTGGCTTTGAACCTCGATGACGTTCGTCGCTCTCTCCGAGAGGCCTCGCAGCAGTTGCAGGAAGAAGCGGCTCTCAGTAGGCTTTGCAAAGCAACGGCGGAGAGACTCCCCGACCTTGATGTAGCAGTACAGTTCATCGCAGCGGTCGCGCAGAGGTGGGAGGCCGCAGGAGAGTAGGAGGACAGAATGCCGACCAACATCGTGGTGCCATCTCTGAAGGAAGACTTCGAAGCGCTGGGGCTTCAACTCCCGAGGAAACAAGTCCTCGCGGAGGGGAACGCTTCTGACTATGAAGACGACGATGTCGAGGCGCAGACCGCGGAGGACTTCGAAGGCGAGGGTGCCGAGTTCACCGAGGAGGAGCTCCAGCAGTACCTCGGGGAAGAGGAAGATAGGGTCGTCGAAGACCTCATGGATCTCTTCCAGGAGGAGGAGTACACCGAAGAGCGCCTCGATTTGGCACTCGGTGTTCTCGAGGCTTTCGAAGAAGCCGACATCGATCCCGATGACCTCAGTGAAGAGGACATGGGGCGTGCTCTCAAGAGCTTCTGTGAGGACAATGAACTGCCCCTGGTGGAGTTCAAGTTCCTCAAGAAGATGTTCGGTGCCGAAGCGCGCAAGAAGGCCCGTGAGCGCAAGAAAGGACGTCGTGGAAAGAAGGCCGCTCTGGCGCGGGCTTCCAAGAAGTTCCGCAAGTCCGGGCTCGGTCGTCGATTTGCCAAGAAGTACGCGAAGATCAAGAAGAAGTTCGGCGACGTCCTGAAGAAGGGCAAGAAGCGCCTCACGGGCGTGCTCGGGATGTCCGCGGACACGAAGGTTGCGAACCTCATCGAGGGGATCGAAGGCCTCGTGGGCGAAGTGGACGATGGTCGGTCCGACGACGCGATCAAGAGCTTCCGTTTCATCGAGGAGATCTCGGGGTTGCTCTCCGAGGCGTTCGCCCAGTTCCATCAGGAGGACAAGGGGCAACGCTACGATGAGCTCGCAGCTGCGTATGCGAAGCTTGGCGTGGCAGCGGGGTCACTCGCGGAAGGCCTCGAGGAAGAGGAGTTCTCTGCCGAAGACGCTGAGATCGTCGAGGCGTTCCAGCGTCAGATGAAGCACCTCCTCGATGGCGCGGAGCTCTACGAGAGCCTCACGGGCGATCCCGGCCTGGCCGAGAAGTGCGGCAAGGGCCACGACGACGAGGGTGAGAAGAACGAGGAGGACGAGGAGGGAAACTGACCGTGGGCCGTCGCGCCAAGTCTTGGCGTAGAAGGCGGTCGGCGTACAGCAGCGGACGGAAGGAGCTCATCGGCTTCGAATCGTCGAAGCGACGGAAAACCCGGAAGGTGAAAAAGAAGTCGAAATCGGCTCTTGACTACACGCCCTTCAAGGGGGTCTTCCGGTGGCGAAGGTACTGAGGGATTGAAATGGCGGGCGTCCAACAAACCAGCTTGCCGGTTTCGGAGGCAGGACAAATGGCGGACAAGGTGCTGACAGAGGACTCCGTTGCCATCAACGGCGACCTTCCCGTACTTCGCGAGTTTCTGGACGAGCTGGCCCCTCTGGAGATTCTGGAGGACAAGCGTACTGGTCGTGTTCGTGTTCGTGGAGAGTTCGGGCGGTATGACGAGGCGACAGAGAACAAGCGCCTTTACCCGCTGCCCCTCTGGGAGCGTGAGATCAAGCGTCTCGAGAGCAGCTTCGGTCAGCGGAAGGTGTTCGGAGAGCTCGATCACCCCTCCGATGGAAAGACCGCGCTCTCCCGCGTATCTCATATCATCACCAACTTGACCGTTGGCCAGGACGGGAAGATCTACGGTGAAGCCGAGATTCTTCCCACCAGCCGGGGCAAGGACCTCGCGGCTCTTCTCAGGAGCGGTTGCCGCGTGGGCGTCAGCTCCAGGGGCTACGGGACAACCAAGCCCAACCAGCGCGGGCAGGACGTGGTCCAGGAGGACTACCGGCTTGTCGCGTTCGATTTCGTTGCGGATCCTGCGGACCAGGATGCCTACCCCGAGCTCGTGAGCGAAGATGTCGATACCGGTTCCGGCAGGTTCCTCTTCGAGGGCGTGGAGCTCAAGGTGACGCCGCTGACCGAAGAGGTGCCGGATGTGCACGTCGAGGGCGTCGATGACGACACCCTCGAGATCGCGAAGGTCCAGGTCCGGGACGAGATGGAGGCGAAGCTCTCCGAGATGCTCTTGTCCCGCATGGGCGAAATTCGGGCGCAGGTCGAGGAGCAGGTCCGGGAGGAGTTTTCGGCGGACCCGGCGGAGACGCAGAAGGCCCTGGCGCTCGAGCAGATCTCCCAAATCTTGAGTCCGTTCATGCTGTCCGAGGAGTCCGTGGATGTCCTGGCTGCAAAGGACGCAGAGCTGGCGGACCTCCGGGCGCAGCTGGAAGAGCGGGATGCCCGGATCGAGGAGCTCCAGGAGGAGGTGGAAGAGATGATGGAGGCCGCCCAGGTGGCCGGCTATCTCTGCTACCTCGAGCGGGCTGTCTCTGGGCACCCACAGGCCAATCGCGTGAGGCGGCTAGTCGGGGATGTCACGGAGTACGCTTCCGTGGAAGAGTTCCAGGAGCGTGTGGACGCAGCGCTGGCTGAGCTGGGGGACCTCGCGTCTCTGCAGGAAGCGCGGCACGAGAAGGCGCAGGAAGAGAGGGCCGAGCTCATTGAGCGCAGTGGGAAGCTCGAGTTGGCTCTGGAGAAGGCTCTGGAGGCCCTGAAGGTCACAGGTCTTCGCCTGTACGCCGAGCAGCGTCTGCATACGAATCCGCACGCGCACAAGATCCGGTCCATCCTGGAGTCGGTCCAGTCGATCGACTCCAAGGAAGAGGTCGATGCTCTCATCGAGGAGAGTCGGCCGAAGAAGAGAGGAAGAGAGTCTGTGCGGCAGCTTGCTGCACGGCTGAGCGAAGAGTTCGGCGGTGGTCTTAGAGGCACGCCGCGCGACGAAGAGGAGCCGTGGCCGAAGCCGAGGGGCGGGCGTCAACTCGTCTCCGAGGATTCCGGGGGCTACAACGGATTATCATGTTCACTTGAGGATCTCAGGCCGCTGCTGCCCCCGGGGGCCTGACCAGTTTGTTGTTCTCACCAAAGGAGGGCGAGGTGGAAGCTCGTCGAATGATCATCGAAGACAGCACGGGGACGATCGCCGACCAGCGACTGGTCAGTGTCCTGGTGGAGAAGTGGGACGACCTGATGGAGGGCATGCCCGGCCGCACGCCCTTCGATATGTATCGCAAGGGCTGCCTGGCGATGCTGTTCGAGAATCAGGCCCGTCACCTCCGTGCCATGTCGGAAGAGACCCGCGCCATCAACGTGGGCTACTTCACCAAGTTCATCTTCCCGGTGCTCACCCGGGTGTTCCCCAATCTCATCGCGAACGAGATCGTCTCTGTTCAGCCGATGACCGCACCGCAAGGCGCAGTCTTCTATCTGGACTACGTGTACGCGACCACCAAGGGTGCGGTCACGGCAGGGGAGATCTTCCCGCGCGATTTCAACCAGAACTACACGTCCGAGTATGTGGACGGCGAGGTTCTGGCAGTTGGTGACGGCATCAACTACGTGTCTGGTCAGACGCCTCTGTCGGTCAGCCTGTCGTTCACCCCGGTCCACAAGCCCAGCACCGATCGCGGCATCCAGGTGATCATCCGTGAGATCAGTGCTGCGGACGGAAGCACCGTGCAGGAAGGCTTCTTCCTTGCGGACGGGACCGCCGACACCGGTGCCACCAGCAATCTCACTGCGGGTACGCTCAACTACTCGAACGGTGCGATTGCGGGAGTCTTCTTCGATGCTGCGCCGCTCAACGGCAACCAGATCAAGATGTACTACCGCTACGACGGTGAGCTGAACACCCTCCTCCCGAGGATGAAGCTCGACGTCAAGAAGGCCGTCATCGAGGCCGAGAGCCGTCGCCTGAAGGCTCTGTGGTCCAGCGAGGCCGCTGAGGACCTCCGGGCGCTCCAGGGTATCGAGGCCGAGGCCGAGCTCGTTTCCGCCGCCGCCCAGGAGATGGCGCTCGAGATCGATCGTGAGATCATCACGGATCTCTTTCTGGCCAGCACCGGGACGACCGACGTCTTCGATCGCATCCCGCCCGCCGGGATCAGCGAGGTCGACCACCTGCGGAGCATCATCACGAGCTTCAGCCGGGTGTCCAACGGCATCCACAAAGCCACGCTGCGTGCGCCGGCCAACTGGATCGTCACCTCGCCCGAGATCAGCGCGCTCATCGAGCAGCTGACCACCCACGGCGACTTCCGGCCCATTTGGAGTTCGGGTCCGCAGTTCGGTGCGCCGCTCGACATGCCGCGTCCCATGACGCAGCACGGTCAGTTCGGCGTGTACAAGAACGGCACGCTTATGAACAAGTGGGTCGTCTACATCGACCCCTTCTTCCAGAGCGACATGGCCCTGATCGGGCTGAAGGGCGCCAGCTACCTCGACAGTGGGTTCGTGTGGGCTCCCTACATTCCGCTGCAGGTAACTCCGACCTTCCTCGATCCGAACGACATGAGCTTCCGCAAGGGTCTTCGCACGCGATACGCGAAGAAATTGCTCCGATCGGAATATTATGGGCAGCTGCGAGTGCAGAACCTGTAATAACGACGGGGGTTGACGCCCCCGCGCGAAGAAGCTAAAGTAGTCCCCACGTCCCGTAACTGCGGCGTGGGGATTTTTCGTTATGGCGGTGATCAACTGGGGCTTTTTCGAAGGGTGGTCGCCTGAGCTGGCGTGGTGGCTCGGGGTGCTCTACGGGGACGGGAACGTCTACGCGAAGCGCGGAACCTACCGTGTCAGCATGGTTGGGAACCGCGCCACAGCCGAGCGTTGGCTGGCGTTGTTTGCCCCGGAGAAGACGCCGAAGCGCATCAGGAAGGGCGTCAGGGCTGTTCAGGCCTATGCGGACTCGAAGCAGCTCGTAGAGCTTGTGGAAGAGCGCTTTGGGATCTGCGGGCCGAAGACGCATGACCTCCGGTGGCCCCTGGAGTTGCCGCGGGAGCTGGAGCCGCATTTCTTCCGTGGTCTCTGGGATGCCGATGGCCACGTGTCTCTGTCGAAGAGGGGGAAGGGGCAGGGCAACGACTACCCTCTGGCTATGTATTCGAGCGCGTGTCGCACGTTTCTCCAGACCATGCGTGTGCGGTTGATGCGCTGGACAGGGGTGTCTAGGGCGGCGATCGTGGAGCAGTGTAAGGGCCGCTCTTTTTGGTATTCCGTGAAGTGGACGGGTTCGAAGGCGATCCTCGTGCTCGACTATCTGTACCTCGAGGCGCCCGAGCATATCAGGAACGAGACGAAGTATCAGGTCTACCGGGAAGCCAGAGAGCACTACTTGGACGTTCAGATGGCCTTGTGCGCGTGCGGGCGGCCGGTCACGCGCGAGGACCAGTGTCAGGCCTGCTGGTGGAAGGGGCGGCGGAAGACGGGCAAGGGGACGCTCTGTGAAGAATGTAACGAGAAGCCGGTGCTGGCGAAGGGCTTGTGCTCGGCGTGTTACACGCGGAAGCGCAGAGCCTGTGCTTGACGCTTCTGGGATGTGCCCGGCAGTATGAAGCGCAACAGGAGGGCGGAGCATGAGTAAGCTATCAGAAGCGGTGGAACGAGGGCGGGAGCTGTTGAGTGAGGTGAAGATGCCTCCGAAGGGGGTACTGAATGCGGCAGTCAAGGCGATGCGTTTGTATCTAGGGTCTGTCGGTTATGCTTCGCCTCGTCAAGAGGAACGTTTCTATCAAAGGGCCACGAAGGCGGTTACCAAGGTGGTGAAGGCCTCTGGTCTACCTCATTCGGTGGCATGGGAGCAGATTGAGGCGCAAGCGAGAAAGCAAGGCGTGTTGCGACCGCAACCGGGCAAGGATATGTGACCGGACAGCTGCGAGTGCAGAACCTGTAAGCGCTGATCTTCTCTTCGGGCTCGACACTAGGCCGCTTCCTTCTGGGGGCGGCCTTTCTTCGTCTTGACGGGTAGGGGGGCCTCTCGGCAAGATGGGGCGTAGAAGGAGGGTCGAGGCATGAGCAGATTGTCGGAAGCAGTGGACCGGGGTCGAGAGCTTTTCGACGAAGCGAAAGCTGGAGGGATCAAGTTGACTGTCATCCGGTCGAAACACGGTCCCACGGTCAAGGTCGGGATTGAGACGATCTACAGGAAGACTCGCGTGTGGGGGGAGACCCTTCCGATACACCTCGAGTTGGACAAAATTGATCTGGGGCTGGTGCGACAGGTTCTTCCCGATACCAAGCTTCACCGAGAGACTTCTCCGGGGGCGGGTTCTCGTCTTGGCGTTCCCATGAGCCTTCAGATGAAGATCGAGAAGGCTGTGCTCGCGAAGTTGAAAGCTCTGTAGATCCCCTTTCTGATCTTTTTTGCTTTTCCCTGTTGACATAGGCGTCAGAGGGTGTATGCTTAGCTTCAGTTGACGGACACAACGTTCCAACGGAGGGGAACACGATGACTACCGACACCACCAAGACCACGATCGAGACTCCCGAAGTCAGTTTCGCGCTGCGCTGCCACTACACGAAGCACGAGGCGGCGAAGGCCATCGGGTGCCATTTCCAGAAGCAGGGGCTCCACGTGGATTCCATCGAGTACGATGGGGCTGACCGGCTCTATTGGGTGAACTGTTCCTGGTGGGACGGTTCTCACGAGCACTTCTTCGGGATGGTCGCCTGCGCCTGCAAGCAGCGGGACGGGTCCTACAAGGTCATCGAGAAATGATCTGCTCGTAGGGGATGTCCTGTAGGGACATCCCTTTTCTGTGATCTGGTTGCTATGCTCGGTGTCGTCGTTGTTTGGAGGAGGAAGCTATGAGTTCGTTGTCAGAGACCATCCAGAAGGGCCGGGAGTTCTTGGGCGAGGCAAAGGCTGCAGCACCTTTGCCGGACGCTGGTCGCGCTGGGCTACTATGACGATACCACAGGGAGAGCTCTTCGCGTGCAGAACCTGTAAGCGCGCGGACTACCGGGCGAGGCCCGGTTTTCGTTCCGGCCGATATGAGCCGTAAGGCGCCCCTCTCCGGGGCGCCTTTTTCCGTTTTTGGTCCTTGCGATATTCCGCCTAGCGTGGTGAGGAAGAGGAGACGGGGGCTTGTTCGTTGAAGGGCCGCTTTTCCGCTTGACAATCCTGCGGCGACCTATTAGCCTACTCGTAGTACAGGCGCCTTCGGGCGTGTAGTTCTATCCGAGGAGACGAACGGATGGAGAAGGGGATCCGGGTCAGGGTGTCTTGCAAGGGGGATGGCTTCGTGTTCGCGGTTGATCCCAGGGACCAAGCGGCTCTTGGCGAGGGGGCCTGTAAGAAGGCTTTCCTCGGGTACTCCAAGGGAGTCGGTATGGAGTTTCTCGAGAGTAATGAGCGCGTACTTATTCCCATCGCACATCTCATGATGGGCTTCGAGAACGGTAGGTTTCTCCCGCTGGACGGTGTGGTGTTTATTCGTGCGGACAACGGTGAAGCGATTGTCCGCTTCCAAGGCGTGCGTCCACGGTCGCGCGGTTCTATCCGAGGAGACGACGGATGAAGTATGCAGTGTTGTTGGCCGTTCTCGTGTGCTTTTCTCTGGCCTTTGCGGGGTGCAGGGACCACAAAGCGCAGGCGGAGAAGCAGGCGCACACCTTCGCCCAGCAGCTGGGCCTGGAGGTCGAGAGGATCGTCTGTGTCAACCAGGACTCGGACAGGGATGGCTACGTGTCCTGCACCTTCAAGCTGAAGGACGGGGAGACGACGGCGTTCGAGTGTGTCGGGGACGTGTGGATGTCCAGCAAGGAGGGCTGCAGGGAGCCGAAGGCCAGTGTCGAGTGAGTGGGACAAGATCGGTCCGAAGGTCGTAGTGCTCCCCGTTTCATGCCCGCACTGCTTCCATGTGAATAACGTCGCGTGCATGGAGTGGTTCGGGAAGATCAGGCCGGGGACGAGCTCCGGGGACTGCTATATGTGCGGGCGGTCTGTGAAGATCACTGTGCAGGAGGACCGGACGGTTCTGGCTGAGAAGGGGTGAGGATGCCTGTCTACATCCGAGGAAAGGGCGACATTGTGTATGCGCTCAAGGAGGCGGATCTGGACAAGTCGGAGACTCTGCAGCACCTTTGCCGGACGCTGGTCGCGCTGGGCTACTACGACGATACCACAGGGAGAGCTCTTCGCGTGCGCGAGCACCCGGGCATGGTCGACCTGTTGGGAAGGGCGGTGGATGACGTGGAGAGACAGCTCGAGGAAGCCATGAAGCTGATCGAGGTGCTTCGGCAGGCGCATCATGGGAGCCCAAAGGACAAGCTGGCTGCCAGGAAGCAGATCGGTGAGGCGGAACGGCTCTTCGAGCGTTTCGCCGATCAGAAGCTGAAGGAATGGCCCCGGAGGTACTGATAGGAGGGTCTTTGTGATGTCGTCGTTCCACATCCGGTCCTACGCGGACCAGTACATCGATGGAGAGATCCTCGGGGTCGGGGACGGGAAGAAGTTCGGGCCCGAGGGTGCCACCCTGGAAGAGACCGTGGCCTGGGTTCCGGTGATGTCGGCCTTCGAGGGGTATCCAGGCCTCCTGGTGCAGGAGCGGAGCTCTGCGGACGGTAGCGTGGTCCAGGAGGGGCGTTTTTCGACGGTGGGAGAGGTAGACCTCGAGTCAGACCTCCTGAGCGGCGCCTTCAATTACAGATCTGGAAGGCTGTCAGGCGTTCGGTTCAAGGCGGCGCCCGGACCGGGGAACCCCGTGAAGGCGTACTATCTGTTCGATTGCAGCACACCGCTCAAGGCGGACGGAACGGTGGACTGGGACTACCTGCTCGAACGAGGGAGGATACGAGATGCCCAGGAGCAAGGACGGACACATAACGAAGCTGAAGGGGATCCGGAGTAGCGGGATCTCGTGGGGGATTTTTCTCCTGCTGCTGCTGATGGGTCTTGCGCAGCTTGTTGAGGGGGTGTCCTGGCTGGACTGGTTGTCGGGTCTTCCCTTGTGAGACCCCGGGCTGGTATGCTCGGGGACGTCGTTTTTTGGAGGGTGTCATGAGCCAGTTGTCTGAAGTAATCGAAAAGGGTCGGGGGCTCTTGGGTGAGGCGAAGCCGAAGGCTCTCAGTCGGGCGAAGAAGCTGAAGCTGACCAAGGCCATGGTTGCCAGGTTGCAGTTCACCATCGGGGGGAAGTTCCGGGTGGATGCTGCGACCACGAGGCGCGAGCTGAACATGGTCCGCAAGCTCGAGAAGAGGGGTTTCGTGAAGGCTGTCGGGAAGCGCCGGCAGGGGCTGTCGACGTCGGCGGGGGCTGATGCAACAGGTCGGTGGAAGAGTTCACCAACCTGGGACGAGCAGTACGAGTTGACCGACAAGGCTCACAAGGCGCTGGCGGATCTGGAGAAGTCATGAGCATCTCGGAGACCATTGAGCGGGGACGGGAGCTCCTGGACGAAGCGCGTCCGATCGCGTTGCCTCCCCAAGTGGTCGAGGCTCTGGTGAAGCGGCTTATGAAGCAGTTCGAGCCCTCTTTGCGTTCCCTCGCACGGACGTCTCCCCTTGCACCCCTAGGGAATAAGGTCTGGGGGACCGAGACCATCTCTGTTTCGGACGTGAGGGGGAAGAAGCGGGAAATACCCGTGTCGATCGTGAGCGTCCAGCAGAGGGGTGTGAGGGGCCTTTTCCTTGGTGCGGTCTACATGCCCCGGGACCGGATCATACAGGTGCAAATGAACGGCAACCTTGGCGCGGGTGAGATCGTGCCGCTCCTGAAGGGTACTCAGATGTCGAGCGTTCAGGGCGCGATGAAGTACGCTCTGATGCACGAGATCACCCACGCGAAGGACGTTCTTCGGAAAAAGCGGCTTCAGCAGACCATTGCGGCGATCCTACAGCGGGAGGATCCGTTGCACCCGTTCTCGGATCGCGCGGTGTCGAAGCTCCTGAAGATGACCGGCTTCGAGGTGTCTCACCGACTGGTTGCCCGGAAGCGGAAAGAGCTCGGCGTCGGGCACTCGGTACAGCGCTTCAAGGATCGGTTGTCGCAGGCCGGTGTGTTGCCGCCTCCGTCGAAGGAGCAGCGGAAGCAGGACGCCAAGGCAGCTCGGAAGCGCTATCTGAACCAGCCCGAAGAGGTGAAGGCCTTCATGCAGGAGATCGCGAGCCAGGTGCGGGACCTGGTACCGGCGCACCGGTCGAAGCTCGTGGCCTGGACACCGAGCCGGGCCGTGACGTTTCTCCTGCGACAGTCGCACACCTGGAACGAGATCCAGGGGCAGCTCACGACCAAGAGCCGGAAGACCATCAAGAAGGGCGTCGTGACTGTGCTCCAGGACATGGGCGTGATCTAGGACAGCGCTGCGTAGACCGCTTTCAGGATGCGCCGTTTGTTGCGGGAGTTGAGATACTTCCCGATGGCCTTCCAGGTGTCGGACTGCTTCAGTAGGAAGCGGACCCGCTGCTGGGGGGACTTCTTCGTCAGAATCCGGGCGAACTTCTCGGCGGCCACGAGGACCTGGGACACCACCTGTTGCATGTGGGCGTTCACTTCGATGCGCTGGTTGACGTAGCGCTTGAAGTCGCGGAGCTGGGCGGCGTTGCCTTCGTCGGAGGCTTCGTAGTCGTCGGAGAAGAAGCCCTTGTACGTGGAAGGGTCCCAGCGCAGGTTGTCGAGGGCGTGGGTGAGTTCGTGCTCGAGCAGGTCCCGGATGGAGCCTTCGATACTGCGTCGGCCTTTTCCTCGGAGGAGCTGGAGAGCCAGTTGCCCGGGGATCTGCCCACGGATGTAGATGTCGATGTCGTTCGTGCGGACGTTGTAGTGGGCGTTGACGCCTAGGGAGTTGCCTGAAGAGTTCGTGGAGTGGATCATCACCTGGATTGCTTTTTTTGTTCCGAGCACATCGGTGACGTCGAGATCTGCTACTGCCCAGATGCCGCTCCCGAGTGGCTCTCCTGGGGAGTCCTTCTCGTGCTCTGTGAAGGCCGCTTCCAGGTGGTCGACGAGCCGCTTCATGGTTTTGTTGATGGCTTTCTTCGGAAGCGGTATCGGGCGGGCTTCGAGTAGCTTCCGGCCTTTGTCGATCAGGTGCTGTAGCATGGCGACTTCACAGCTCCCGAGGGGCCGAGACCTCGATCACTTCGCCGTCAGGGATGGGCCGGGATTCTCCGGGAGGAACCTCGATCTCGGGGTGGTCGTCGACCTTGACGAAGATGTGCCCCTGGTAGGACACGTTTTCCACGTGTTTTCCGGTGCCGTTGAGGAATCGGAAGCGTTCAAAGTGGATGGGCATGATGCGCTCCTGTGCCTGTGGTCGCTACGAAGACTGTACAGACGGCGCGGCGGAGGGGCAATGTCCCGATCGGGATTCGAACCCGAATTCGGCGCTGTTTAAAGGCGCTGTCTTTGCCTATTAGACTATCGGGACCGGGGCCTCTGCCTTCTGGGCTACGGGGGCAATGCCGGTGGTGGGAGTCGAACCCGCAACAACAGGGCCCTCGACCCTGCACCTCTTCCAGTTGGATCACACCGGCTTTCGGAATTTCCAGGCGTGGACCATTTTGAGCTCTTCCTGGAGCTCGTCCACGAGGCGGGAGAACAAGGTCGGGTCTGCGACGATCCCGTCGATGAATTCCCTGGGCAGGTACCTGGTGGCCCCGGAGCCCGAGCACCAGAGCGCCAGTAGACCGTCGCCTACCTGGAGAGGGGGATCATCCAGCCCCGGTGCGTCTTCTTCTTCTGTTCTTCGGATGAGGGTCATCTTCCACCTCATGGGCTCAGGATAGCCGGGGGAGGGGTGAGGCGAAAGTCAAGTGCCGTCGGTGGGAGTCGAACCCGCAACATCAGGGCCCTCGACCCTGCGTCTCTTCCAGTTGGACTACGATGGCTGGGCGCCTCGACGGGACTCGAATCCGCACCTCCGGGACCACAACCCGGCGCTCTAACCAGTTGAGCTACGAGGCGAGGGAAGGAGGAGGAATCGAACCCCTGGGACGCGGTGCCCACCCCGGCTTTCGAGACCGGTTACTGACCACTCAGTGGCTCCTTCCTGACGGAAGATCCTCGATTGTCAAAGACCCACGGCTCCTACTTGTACGTCCTTCGGTTTACGATGTAGGAGACGGTTGATTTGGCTATTCCGAAGGCCTTTACCAGTTCTGCTAGGGTGGCGCCGTTGTCCCGCATTGATCGGAGCTCGGCTACTTGTGCTTCTGTCAAACGTCTGCGATGTGATGCAGCGTACTTTGCGATAGCTGCTCGGTCCTTTTCGGGTCTGTCGAGCATGTTCTCGCTGGCGGTTCCGAAGGCTAGGTTGTCTCTGGAGTTATTGAACGGGTTTCCGTCCAGATGGCGCACTTGGATGTCGGGCCGGAACACGATCTCTCCGAACCATTGAAACCCGGCGAAGCGATGGACGGGTATGGATCCCTGACTGGGCTTGGCGACGTTGAACTTCGGGTAGGGGGTCCCTCCGGTTGTACGCACTTTCAGTATGCGACCGTTGAGCCCTATGACTTTTCCGTCTTTTCGAATTCGGTAGCCCCTTCGGTGTGCGTCCTTGATGCGTTCTTCGGTGCTGGTTCGGCGTGTGGTCATTGCAGTGCTCCTGCGCGAAGGTTCGAACTGTCTACTATGCTTGCATTCGAACCCACGCGCAAGGCCTGCGTTTGAGGGTTGAAGGAATTGAACCTCTCGTCGCCCACCCACCTGTTTCACAAGACAACGGGTTTACAGCCCGCCGGCGGGAACAACCCCCGAAATCAGAAAGCCCCTCCCGACTTCTGCCGAGAGGGGCTGACTGGAACCAGGGTGTCAGAACCTGTGCTTACGCAGCACCCCCCTTCGGCAGGGCCGAATGATGAAGTAGGTAACTGGAAAGCAATGACATCATCGTCTCACCATGATGTGACTGGAGGAGGAGCCCAGCCAACGAATTGACGCTACCATACATCACAGCGTGTGTAAAGCTCGACCGTGACGTAGGCCTGCTTTTCTTTTGTTCGAGCGGGCGACTATACTGGACCGTTGTCACTTGTCTGGACGACACGCCGCACGACGCGCTACAGTCGAGTCAGGGCAGTTGGGATCGTCCGATCCGGACAGAAGGGAGACGGTGATGGCAGGAAAGGCGAAGAAGGTTCTTGAGCAGTTGCATGGGCTGGGTGTGCTCAAGCCCCCATCTCTGGAAGAGCCGCAGGCAGAGCCTGTGGTGGAGGAGGGGCCCGAAGTTGATCGCGGAGCGGTCCTGGTGGAAGCCGTGGACGCGACCATCGGGAGGCTGGATACGATCGCGGGGGAGCTGGCGGAGCTGAGGGCCGGTCTCGTGGCGCTCCGACAAGATTTGGGAACAGGCGGCCTGCCTGCTCCGCGTCAGGCGCGCCCTGGCCTCCAGAAGGCGGTTCGCCCGAAGGGGCGTCCTGTGCTGGAGCGGAGTGCGTATCCGATGCGGGATCCCCAGGCCCAGGAGGTGCTGCCGGCCACGGTGGGCCGCTTCGCAGACCCGACGCCTCGGAGCCAGGCCGAGGCGACAGTGCTGCAGGAGTTGATGAGCCCTGGGGAGGCGCCTGCGGCGGCACGACCGCCGCAATCGCAGCAGCAGGGCTTCGGTGATTATCTGGGTATGGGAGCTCTCAGGGAGGGCGCGGAGGTGCGGCATGTTCGTGAAGAAGGATGATGGAGTCCAATTCTTCTACAAGGGTCGGGTGCGGCCCGGGGATTCGGTCCCGGAGGAGGTGGCGAGAGTCCACCCGGAGCTCTTTGAGGAGGTGGTCACGTTCCCTGGGGAGACCACCCGGACCGCGGTCGTGGACGAAGGGTGGAAGGAGGAAAGCACCCTCTTCCCCATCGAGGAGTATGACGACCTGACAGCCCGGGAGATCCTGGACATCCTGGAGACAGAGGACTTTGACGAAGGCGAGCTGCGCATGATCCGGGACTATGAGGCGCCGCGTAAGGACCGGAAGACTGTTCTTCGTGAGATCAACCGGTTGCTGGAGGGCTGACTGTGACGGTGATGACCACGACTCGTCCGCGGAACAACCTGATGACGGAGGAGCAGATCGTCAGGTGGGCGCTTCGGCAGCTGGGAGCGCCGATCCTGAAGGTCGAGGTCCATCCTTCGCAGCTGGCCGATATCATCGAAGACGCGAAGCTCTGGTACGTCCAGGGTAAGGGTGTGATCCGCAAGGCGCGGATCTCTTTGACGGAGGGCGTGGTCGAGTACGATGTCCCGGATGATTGTGACATGGTGCTCGATCTTGCGTTCCCAGGAAGTCCGTATGACTTCACCCTGGTCTTTGCTCCCTACTTGGTGAGCGATGAGAAGATCCCCTACGATATCTTCGCGGCACCGGAGAGTGCAGGTCTGTATTCGAGTCTGGCGCAGTCCATCCAGTACACTGAGACGGCGAAACGTGTGCTGTCTTCGGATCTCAATTGGCAGTTTGATCCCGTAGAGCGCAAGCTCTTGGTGCTTCCTCAGCCGCGCAGCGCTTACGAGATGGAGATCACCTACAAGTCAACGTCGGTGACGTTCAATCAGCTGGAGGTCTTCGACTTCGAGCTCATTCGGCGCTTTGTGCTTGCGAAGCTCAAGGTCATCGTGGGAGGCAATCGGAGCAAGTATCCGAGCTTCCCTGGGGCTCAGGGCGAACGGCAGCTCAACGGTTCCGAGCTCAAGCAGGAAGGGATGGAAGAGCTTCGGGAGCTGAAGGAAGACTTGCAGAAGGCGAACTACCCGCTGCCGTTCATCACGGGTTGAGTTCATGAAGAGGCACCACAACGTCCCAGATCTCGACTTCCTCATGGCTCCTGGTGGTGGCCCCGGAGATTCCCATGGGCTCGGACAGGACCACGGGGTCGAGGTGGGGACAGCTCCGATGTACCTGGATGATCGGGAGTTGGAGCTCTTTGACCTGTGGGCTCAAGAACACACAGCTATCGCTGGCACGAAGCTCAAGTATTACGCTCAGGACCAGTCAAACACGGTCTATGACCCGGTCTACGGGGAGCCCATCTCGTTTGCTTACAAGGGCCCTTACGAGATCGATGCCTTCGTGTCGTATCCGACCAGTACGGGGGAGACGAGAGAGGAGGGGGCGGCGGTTGAGTTCCGGTGTAACGTCTGGATCGCTCGGGTCGAGATGGAGAGGCGCGGCGTGCCTTCTCCCGTGGAGGGGGACATCATCGAGTTCTGGGATTTGCCTTTTTTCGATCAGGCGTCTGTGATCCGGAGTGACCCAAATTTCGGGGGGTACTTTTTCGACGTGATCCAGGCTGCGGATGACGGGCACCTCTTCGATGGCCCTGCGTTTGTCGGGTTCACTCTCGAGTGCCGACGCTACACTTCCTATCCACCGGAGCAAAAGCTCTTCGGGCAGGGGACGACTGGAGAGTGCCCGTGAACGCTGACCGGGTGGCAGTCTACGTTGCGCAGGGCGTTTCGCCGGTGTGCGCCGTGTGTTTGAGGTTCTGGCGCGGGCGCGAGTTCGGACTGCCTGGGACCCGATGCACAGCAGTGGATGACTGCGGCGGTCCGATCAAAGGGGACACGTTCCATGAGTACGAGGGTCCTATGTCGGAGGGCCGTTTCTCGGATTGGTGTTTCGTGTGTGCGCGTGAGTCAAAGTACGGTATCCTGGTGAGTGGTCGGGAGCGCATCGTGGGGGTGTGTGAGGAGCATGTGGAGTATCTCCGGTCGATGCAGCCCGTTCACAGGGATACTCCAAACGTTCCGGTGGTTCTGAAGGACGGACAGCGCCTCGTCACGGTGGTGCAGCTCTTGGGACCCCGGCGGCAGACCCTGTGGGAGAGGATTGCTGAGACGGAGAAGGAGCTGGCGGCGTCGTGATCCGGATCAAGCCAACGCGGTCGTTCCAACAGGTCTTGAAGCTGGTTCGGGAGTGGCCAGATCGGACGGCGGCTCTTCTGTCCGCTGTTCCCCGGGATGTGGCGACGAAGGTGCTGGAGGAGATACGGCAGGACATCCCTTCCGGGGACAACTGGAAGGCTTACAAGCAGTCCCTGGAGTTGGCGAAAGCGACCGGACTCTCCGAGGGGGAGGAGGCGTGGGTTATACGGACACGCCAAAAGGCCAAGAAAATTCGGAGAGTTGACGGTAAAGAGGTCGCTTTGTATGTTCGATCTCATAGGCCGCCGAAGAGGCCTTCCGAGGAAGTGCTTGTGTTGGCGCGCTTTTCTCCGTGGACTCTGGATACCATTCCATTTTTCCCGAAGAAGTCTGAAGCGATTATGGTGTCGCGGAAGATGACGCAGCGGGAAGTTCAGAAGATCGCGAAGCAGCGTCAGAAGGACGCTTCGGAGTGGAAGCTCTTGTTGGCCCGTCTCGGGATTAGGGATGCTGGGAAGAGGAAGAAGAAAACGATGCCCGACGCCAGGGCTGTTCCCGATGTTGCGTTCGAGGCGATCCGTTTGGAGTTCGGTCTTGGGGATGTGCGTGGGAAGATGCACTGGAGACCGGCGTTACGGCGTCTGCGGGGATCGGGCTTCTTCGGTTTCGCCAAGAATCGGCGGGACTGGCGCCGCACGATGCAGGATCCGTGGTATCGGGAGTGGGGTCGGGAGGCTTCGGCTCCGGGTATCGGCGCTTCGGGGTTGCGGGACTACGAGCGCTTCCAGAAGATGCTTGGCTTCCGGTTTTAGTCCGGGCGAGGGGGACACATGAACGCTCAGATGAATGCAGTCCTGGAAGGCATCCGGGAGGGGCTCGCGGAGAAGGGGCAGGGCAAGCCCTTCCAGAACATGAAGATCAAGGAGGGCGGCCTTCGGAAGTCTCTCGGGCTCGATCCCGAGAAGCCGATGACTGCGGAGGACTGGCGACAGGCCGACAAGAGGGCGGCCGAGATCAGGTCGAAGCAGGAAGAAGACCGAAGCAATTCGGATCGGCTTTTCCTGAAGCAATACAATCTCGGGAAGACTTTCAAGGGGGTTGCTTCCAAACAGGAAGGAGCAGAGACCCCCGGGGAAGAGGCCCTCCCGGAAAGAGCTTCCGTGGGGGAGTGCTTCGAGGAGTACCTGGAAAGTCTCGTTGTGTCTGTTCAGGATGCCCGCGACTGTGACAGAGAGTGTGCCGTGGAAGCACTCGGGAAGGCCTCTGAGGCCCTCTGTGAAGCGGGCTACTTGCCGCCCCTGCCAGGACTGGACGATCAGTCTGGGATGTCTGTGTGGATGGCTCAGGCGTCTCTCATTGGGCTCGAGGAGCGCGTGCCGGAGCTTGTGACTGGATAGGTTCATGCCTGGGGTGAACGAAAACCAGGGGACAAAGGATGAACGGCGGCGTGGTGCGGCTCGTAACGGCACCGTGGGCCTCCGTGAATTCGACCAGGGCGTCATTCTGACTCTGGGCGGGGAGCTCAGCCAGGATCCCGGGATCGCCGGGGACAAGTACTACCTCACAGGGATCCCAGGCGTGTGCCCTCCGATGGGGGAGCCTGGTGTTCCTATCGTTTTTGCGAGCCCGGACGATCGGCTGCAGGAGTTCAAGTTTCCGAATATCATGATCCGAAGAGACAACATGGAGCCCGCGAATCAGCGGAGGCACCCAGGGCTCAAGCAGTACAGGACGGCAGCGCCGGGAGCCCAGAGACTTCGCTACGAGGTGTTCGGAGAAGTCTATTCGGAAGGGTGGAGTGAGATCGAAGAGGTGACGCAGGCGGATCCCTGGGACCTCTCGTATTCGCTCACTATCACGGCAAGAAATCGGGGTGGGAGATTGCAGTCAGGCCCGAGGAATCAGGCCAACGCTATTTTGAACCACGTCTTGAAGAGGTTCCGCGCTCACAGCTATAGTCACTTGCTGGTGGTGGACAGTGTCGGGGACAAGCGCTACTACAATGTGTTCCTCGAGAGTGTCGGACCACAGGATGAGTTCGGGGAACCGACAGACCGCGTGATTGCTTTCTCTGTGTCTATTCGTATCGAGGCAGAACTGGACTTGGAAGACCCCGTGCGGCACACTGCAGTTACGGCTATTCGGAGTACCGTAGACCAGTAGGCGAGGTGGAAAGGAGATGGGCAGGTATTACAACAAGGCTCGAGGGGGGCGGTCTTTGACCCTACGAGATGGTACGACTGCACACTTCGCGGCGAAGCGGTGGACACCCGTGGAAAAACGTCTGGAGGGCTCGGCGGAGCTCTTGCGCGCGGTGCGGAATGGGGTTTTGGTCTATCGACCAGACCCTGCACCGGCTCCTGAACCGGAGCCGAAGCCCGCCCCGGTCTCTCCAGATCCCGAGGCGGTGAAGGAGGCGGCGCCGGAGGAGCCGCCGGCTCTGAAGCCGAAACCAAAGCCGAAGGCCAAGGCCAAGGCCAAGGTCAAGTCGAAGCCGAAGTCAACGACGCGCAAGGGGAAGGGTTGAGACCTAAGCAAACCGGCTCGACGGTTTTGGAGTCGAGACAGACCTGTCGCACCATGCGAACGTAGGAGGATGATCAATGGCCGAGCTGCTCGCTCCTGGAGTCTTCATCGAGGAGATTCCCTCCCAGGTCCAAGTGGTCCAGGGGGTGTCGACTTCGAATCTCGGTGTCGTCGGGTTCACCACGAAAGGTCCTGTGAACGAAGCCACGCTTGTTACGAGCTTCGAGCAGTTCACGCGCCTGTTCGGTGACTTGACGCAGAACAGTTACTTGCCGCTGGCGATGGCGGCGTACTTCGCAAATGGAGGGCGTAGAGCCTACGTTGTTCGTGTCGTGCCTGGCGACGCTGATATGTCGGAAGCCAAGCTCCAGTCGGCTCAGTACGACTTCGAGCTGGACACGGGCGATGGATCCCAGACGGTGTTCTCGGAGACTGCCCTGACCACCCAGCTGAAGGTGAACGGTGGCGACACGCCGATCGTGCCCTTCAGCATGTCCATCCGGTGGCGCGAGGCGGACACGCCTGTCGCTTCGACGCAGTGCGTCGAGCGGGATGGAACCACTCTGCTTGTCGGAGATGGTGCCGAGCTCAGCTTCGAAGGTCGAGTGCCTCCTGGCATTCTCCCAACCATCGCGGCGGACTTTGACGGCATCGATGAGAAGCTCCTGGCGATCGTGCCGGACACTTCGGCGGCCGCGACTCAGCTCGACTGGCTCGTAGGTGCGGCTCCTACCACGCTCGACTTCACGACGCTGGCTGCGGATGGTCGAACGATGACCGGGAGTACGGTGGCAGGTACGGTGGCCACTCTGGACTGTGTCACGGGCATCTTCACGGTGACTTTCGATGTCACGGAGGTCCCTGATGCGGCGGCGATCGGCATTGCGTGCACCCCGGCGTCTGTGGACAAGGGCTGTGACGACTCGGCGACGGCTGGGACTCTGGCCGGTGATGTGTCCGCTGGCAACATCGACTACGAGACGGGGGCCTGGGACTTCACGGCTACCACGGCTCCGCATGATGGGTCCCCAATCTTGGTGGACTACATCATCGATGCCTGGGACATGAACCCTATCAGTGCTGGGACTTGGGGCGACGACATCCGGGTGACGGTCGAGGGTAACGTCGACAACTACGATGCGGACACCGGGTTGTACTCGGCGTGGAACGTCAACGTCTGGCTCTACAACACGTCGCTGGGCGGCTACTCCGTGCAGGAGCAGTACGAGGAGGTCGATTTTTCGGATTCGACTTCTGGGAAGTACTTCCCGGACGTGCTCAACGACCTGTCCGATATCATCGCTGTGACGGAGCCTGGTGGAGATGAAGTTCCCGGCGCTCTGAACACGCGGCTGATGTCTCGTGTCCTCGCCGCTGGAGGCGACGGGACAGCGACCGGACTACCCCTCATTCAGGAGGATCTCGGCGAGGTGCCAGTGCAGCCCCGCACTGTCACGATCTCCTACACTTCCGGTGGAGCTGCGAAGACCATCATCGATGATGGTTCCGGGAACCTGACCGGAGATGTCGACGCCGCTGGAACAAACACCATCGGTTATACCGATGGCGCGATCGATGTCACGCTGGACACGGCAGCCGACGCCAACACCCTGGTGACGGTGATGTACTACGCGGCGCCGGTCGAGACCGCCCACACGGCGGACTTCGGCGACCAGACGAAGTACACCTGGCCTGCCGGCGGTCCCGAGGCGCTGTGGGCACAGGGGGCGGATGGAACGTTCACGGATCCCAACGAATGGGGTCGTGATCAGTTCACC